>Ga0180431_10000078_pt1 | contig 126983 bp, 93 predicted proteins | sample SS_ome_11_FD_132459 | JGI IMG/M metagenome (GOLD analysis project Ga0180431, IMG submission 132459) | Hypersaline lake sediment archaeal communities from the Salton Sea, California, USA - SS_1_MS_1 metaG | ecosystem: Environmental > Aquatic > Non-marine Saline and Alkaline > Hypersaline >...
TTATTTTCACTCACTTTCTCGACTCCAACGACATGAAGGTTCTTTTCCCCGTCAAAACCCAAAGCATTTCCAAGGACGGATCCCAATGAAACGAAAAATTTTGGTTATCGGACTGGACGGCGCCACCCCGGATATCCTTTTCCCTCTCATGGATCAGGGAATCATGCCCAACCTCGAAAGGATCGTGCGACAGGGAGCTTCAGGCCCTCTGCTCAGCACCATCCCTCCGGCCACGGGACCGGCCTGGTTGAGCCTGGCGACCGGATTGAAACCGGAATCCACGGGGGTTTTTGATTTCTGGATCCGGCGCGGGGAAAGCTATCGTCTGCACAGCCTGAACTCAGATGCCCTCCGGGGCCGCGCCGTCTGGGATTTCCTCGGCCTGGCGGGAAAAAATTCCGGGATATTCTGCTATCCCATGCTGCGTCCTCCCTACGAAATACACGGCTTTATGACCACGGGACTGGGCGCATGGCCCGTTGAAGAATTCACCTGGCCCCGGGAACTGAAGCAGGAAATATTTTCCGCCGCCGGCGGGCCGTTCGACCTTCTACTCCCCTATCATGAAAAGAGATACGATGATCCGGACCTGTTTCTCAACCACCTGGAAGCGATGCTTGAGAAACAAGCGCGCGCCGCGGAATATCTGCTTTCCAATAAACCTTGGGATCTCTTCTGGGTCGTTTTCTCTCAGACGGACTGGCTGCAGCATCTGTTTTGGCGCCATATCGATCCCGACCACCCGCTCTATGAGGGGCCGCGCAGTGAGGATATACGCTGCAAATTCCAGGCTTTCTGGAGCAAAATCGACGGAGTTTTGGGGAATTTGGTCGATCATGCAGGCCCCGACACCAACATCTGCATCCTATCCGACCACGGCTTCGGCACCAATGACAAAGTCTTCAAGCTCAACGCCTGGCTTGAGCGGAAAGGCTACCTGGTTCGCAAGGACTCTTCGCAGTCTCTTCGCATGAAAATCAAGCAGGGAGCGATGACGACGGTTCGCGGAGCCGCCCGAACTCTGCGCATCGGACGGCTTCTGCCGGGCATCCACCAAAAAGGACGTCAGTGGATGGACAACATCCGCTTGAGCGTTCTGGATCGGATCGATCTTGAGAAAAGCACGGCCTTCGATCCGGGACATACCATTCCCTTCGGAGGGATCTACATTCATGAGAGGGAAGCCCCCACCCGTGAAGCCAAGCTGAAGATCGCCGCGCGCATAGCTCGGGAACTCAAGCTTTGGGGGGAGGAAAACCGAGTGAAAATTAAATCCTGGCATCCATATGGGGCCGATAATCCCGATAGCGCCGCCGGTCCCGACCTGCTGGTCGCCGTGGAAGACTGGCGCTGCGTGCTGCTGAAGGATCGATTCGACGGCGACCTGCTGGAAACCCGACCGCATTCCCCCCGGCATACGGGATCACACCGCATGAACGGTATCCTTATGGCCGCCGGACCGGACATCCGGAACACCAATCTGGAATCCGCGCAGATCATCGATATCACACCGACACTTCTCTACCTGTTCGATTTGCCCCTCCCCTCGAACCTGGATGGAAAGATCATCAAAGACATGCTGACACCGGAATATCTGAACCGGCACCCCATTACGGGCCTGAAGAAAGCGCCGGCTTCCCAATCCGCCGTTTCCCGCCCCGAATCCGGGGATCCCGGCTCGGATGAAGAGACCATTCGAAAGATGCTGAAAGACCTGGGGTATATGTGAAGGCCGTGATGAGAGAGAAAAACATCCAATGATCCGTCCCGGGGTGACTATCATTACTCCCGCCTTCCGGCATGAAAATTACATCACCCGCTGCATCGAGTCCGTTCGAGAGCAAACCTACCGGGACTGGGAAATGATCGTGGTCGATGACGGCTCTCCGGACGCCACTCCGGATATCGTGGAGGGGTTCACGCAACGGGACTCCCGCATTCGCTTGATCCGTCATGATGAGACCTGGGGTATACATCGATTGGGAGACACCTACAATCAGGCGCTTGAAACCGCCGGAGGAGAAATCATCGCGATTCTCGAAGGAGACGATTTCTGGCCGCCCGCGAAGCTGGAGATCCAGATCCCGCTTATGGCCGATCCCGAAGTGGTCCTGACCTGGGGACGAACCGGTTTCACGGATACCCAAGGCCGTATCCTGGGGACGCTGCCGTCAAGGAATTTTTCGCGCGAGGTTCGTGAAAATTCCCCTCCCGGTTCCATTCTGCGGGAGCTTCTTCGAAGAAACTTCATTCCTCCCGTATCCGTGTTATGCCGCCGTTCGGCGCTGCGGCACATCGGAGGATTTCAATTCCATGTCGCTTTTCCCGCCGTGGATTACCCGACTTTCCTTGAGTTGAGCCTTCTCGGCACTTTCCGTTATGTCGATGAAGTCGTCGGGTGTTGGAGAATACACCCCGGACAGTCCTCACAAAAACTCCGGGAACAGCAGATCGAAGGAGGCAACATCCTTGTAACGGAGTTCTATTCGCGGCTGCCTCATGGTTTCTTCCGATCACCGGGGATGAGACTTTCACGTATCCTGAAACATCGTCGGGGACAGATGGGAAATTATCATCTGTTCTTAGGACGAGTTCTCAGTGCCTCGCGGGAATGGAAAGCTTCCCGGCTTCGCTACCTGAAGGCCTTCAAATCGGGACGAGACGCCGCCAAACTCATCGCGCTTCTCGGTTGGGGATTGAGCTATTTCCGAATCGATCTGGAAAACATCCTGCGGCGTATCAACAAAATCTGAACAGTCACTTCAACAGGCGACGCGTCATTTCTTCAAGCGCCCTTGAAAATGCCGCTGCCCGCTGCACCGGCTCGATCCTTCCCTCCGCTTGAGCGGAGAGATGGGCGGCCTCCTTTTTATAATCCCTCAGCTTCGTTTCCAGATCATCGATATAGAAAACAGCGATGACCTTTCGGATCTCTTTCAGCTTCCGGGTAAACAGCACCTGGTGATTGTCCACATGCTCACCGAATTCCTTGCGACGCGGGACGACGATGGGAATCTTTCCACCGTATAAGGACGACATGATGCTCCCCGGTCCCCCATGCGTGATGACGATTTCCGCGTCATTGATCCTGCGGTTCATTTCTTCAAATCCGATGAGCGACTCATAAAAGCAGAATCGGGGTTCTATCCGCGTATACCCCGTCTGGATGAACACATCCTGTTTGATCTTGCCTTCTCCTTTCAATCGATCCACACAACCGACCAGCCTGTCGAACGGCTGTTCGTGGGTTCCGACTGTTACAAAGATCATAGCAATTGTCCCAGCACGCGTCCCTTGGGATACATTTCCTTCTGCTCCTCCCACTGCAGGACGAATTCATCCACGATCGGATAGAGCAGTTTCCCCGTAAACGTGGGGATGGTGATCCGATCGTAAACCTCGATAAAAATAAGCTTAGCGCCGAACAGTTTTCCAACGTAGAAAAACGGGACCGCGATTCCGGCTCCGGTAGAGACGATCAAAGCGGGTCTTTCCCGAAGGATGATTTTGAATGCCAGAAAAAGATTGCGGATAAAATTCTTCATGTTCCGGTTGGTGGGAAAGTACCCCCAGAAAGCCCGCTCGTTCGCAAGCATGAACTGGGCGTCCTTTTTGGGGAACGTCACCCAGAATCTGTCGTATTCACCCCACCATCTTTTTAGAATATGCAGCTGATAAAGATGCCCCCCGCTGGAGGAGACCAAGCAGATCTTTTCTTTTTTCTTCACGCGGCTCTCGAGCTTTTCTTCTCAATCCCGAGCAGAAATCAATCCGTGAGACAATATCACGCAAGCGATCGTCTCATCCTTACATATTCCAGGATGAAAGCGAGGCAGACCGAAATCAATATTCCGATCAGCCCCCCGATTATCAGACTGCGTTTCCAGTTGGGTTTAACGGATCCCGGATGCATTTTCGGATCACCGCTGAGACTCACGACACGTGAAATCCCATCACCTCGCTTGGAAACCAATTCGGCAAGCTGACCTTGAAGCCGGAGGCTCTGGAATTCTTTATCCTGAAGTAGATTCAAATAAAAATAATAATCCCGCTTTTCAGCGCCGGAATCGGAAAATTCACTCACCAGGATACGGTGCATCGCGGCTATCCTCTTTTCCAGCGCATCAATGCTGTCTTCCATATTACGAATCTTCAGGTCGATCCCCCCCAGACTTCTTTCATAAACCGGTTGGAGCGATTCGCCCAGCGCGTCCGCGGCGTATGCGATCAAATCCGGAAGCAGACGTCGACGCGGGCTCTCCGCATAAACACGGACATACTGCGTATTGCCGACGCCGGTCCCCCATAAAGTGAAATCATCGGGCGATGCCGTTTCTCCTCTCTCTTTCAAAAAATTCTCGATCACCGGATTCATCCGGAAGAAGACCATAGCGTCGGTCGGCGCCGCCACCGGTTTGCCGTTGACCACGCCCATTTCAATGATGCCTTCACAGCGGTAGATTTTGGGCGTCAACAAACCGACGGCTATGGTAAAGATCAGAGCAACGGATACTCCAAGCAAAAGGAGTCTCCTTCGCTTCCAAATAATATTCAGATAATCGAACACTTCCACTTCGTCAGCCGACACTCTTCCCTCTCCAATCGAATCATCACATATCAGATTAATGGGTATTGATCGTTGTGAATATCTAAAAAAATTTTTGCATAATTCCTTTAAGATTGCAACCCATTAAAGAATGCATTTTTCGTTTTTATTTCCCGTTTCATCTGATACACTAATTTCCGTGCATGCGATGAATTTGAATTTCCCCCTGGAATCCGGAGATCGAGAACCCGACCATCCCGTTTCCGGATTCATAAAGAGAAGGACTCCGGTTGAGAACACGAAATGAAGGTGCTGCTGATCAATAAATATTTTCACCTCAAGGGCGGTGCGGAAAAATCTTACTTCGATACCGCCGATATCCTCAAAAAAAACGGTCATGAAGTCATGTTTTTTTCAATGACCGAATCTCAGAACAGAGAAACCCCTTACAGTCCCTATTTCGTATCTCCCGTCGATTACGCCTCAACCAACTCTCTTTTCAAGAAAATGAAAGCAGCCGGAAGGCTCTTGTATTCATTTGAAGCACGATCCCGATTGAAGCGCTTGCTGCTGCGGGAAAAACCGGATATCGTCCACCTGCACAATATACATCATCAGATTTCTCCTTCCATTCTCCATACCTTCCGTTCTTTCCGGATCCCGGTCGTGATGACGCTCCATGACTACAAACTCGCCTGTCCCATCTACACGCTTCTCAATCATGGAACGGTATGCGAACAATGCGCGCGAAAGAAGTATTACCACTGCTGGTTGAACACCTGCTGCCGGGATTCCTCGCTTCAAAGCCTTCTTAATACCTTAGAGATGTATCTGCACCACAGCCTGCTTCGCATATATGCACTGGTGGATGTCTTCATATGTCCCAGCCGCTTCCTTCGCAACCAGCTTATTCAAATGGGTTTGAAGGGAGATTTCCAGGTTCTTTCGAATGCTCTCGATCCGGAAAAATACACTCCGGTTTTCCGGAATGAAAAATCGGAGATCGTATATGCCGGACGTCTTTCCAGGGAAAAAGGGCTTTTCACCCTTCTGAAAAGCCTGACCGGCAGCTCCATCAGCTGCACCATTTACGGAAAAGGGCCCTTACAAAAGCCCCTGGCGGAAATCATACGCGAAAAGAAGCTCTCTCACGTGACCTTGGCCGGACATATCCCGAACCAAGCCCTCATGCCCCTTATCGCGAAGGCGAGCGCGGTGGTTCTGCCTTCGGAATGGTATGAGAACAATCCCTACGGCATTCTCGAGGCCTTCGCATGCGGGAAACCCGTCATCGCCTCCGACATCGGCGGTATTCCGGAACTGGTTTCCGATGGGCAAACGGGTTCGACCTTTGAGCCAGGAAATCATAGGCAGTTGCGCAAAAAAATGTTGGATTTGCTGGCCGATTCTGAAAGAATAGCCGATATGGGAAAAACAGCTCGAAGATTTGTGGAAGAAAACCACAATCCCGGTAAATACTATCAAGGATTAATGGATATCTACCTGACAGCCCAAAGGAAATTTTGCTGATATGGAAGCCGCCGTCATTACGACCTATCGCTGCGACAACCGCTGCTTGATGTGCAACATCTGGCGGCATCCCACAAAAATCGAGGAGGAATTTTCACCGGCTCTGCTTGAAAAATTGCCCGATCTTCGCTTCTGCAACATCACGGGGGGAGAACCGTTTCTTCGCGAGGACCTCGTCGATATCGCCCACATCCTCCGAAAAAAAGCGCGGAGGGTCGTCATCTCCACCAACGGTTACGCCACGGACAGGATCATAGATCTTGTGGAAAAGGTCAAGGGCATCGGCATCCGTATCAGTCTTGAAGGTCTCCCCGCCGCCAACGACGAGCTCAGGGGAAGACGGGATTGTTTCGATCACGGCCTTAGAACCCTGCTCGAACTCAAGCAGCGCGGCATCAAGGATATCGGTTTCGCGGTCACGGTCTCGGATCGAAACGCGGGCGATATGATAGAGCTGTATCATCTCGCCCGCTACTTGAACGTGGAGTTTGCGACGGCCGTCACGCACAATTCGTATTATTTCCACAAAGCGGACAACCGGATTCAGGACAAGGATAAAGCGATCGCCGCTTTTGAGATTCTTATCCGGGAGCTGCTCGCCACGTGGCGGATCAAGAACTGGTTCCGCGCTTATTTCAATCAGGGTTTGATCAATCGGATCCGGGGAGGAAGCAGACTTCTCCCCTGCCGGGCGGGAACCGATCTTTTCTTTCTCGATCCGTTTGGAGAGATCCGGCCCTGCAACGGCATGGAACCGGACACCTGGCTGGAAAGCATGGGCAACCTGCACAAGGCCTCCTTCGAGGAGATATGGAGCTCGGAGAAAGCCCGTCAAATCCGGGAATTGGTCGACACCTGCCCCCAGAAATGCTGGATGGTGGGAACGGCGAGTCCGGCCATGAAAAAGGCTCCTTGGCGGCCCGCCCTATGGGTCGTTCGCAACAAATGGAAAAGCCTGCTCGGAAACAAATCATGAAGATCGCGTTCATCGGCCAGAAAGGCATCCCCGCAACCTTCGGGGGGATAGAATATCATGTCGACCGACTCAGCCGTCAATTGGCAACCTCAGGGCATGAGGTATCGGTATATGTTCGCCGTTGGTACACTCCGAAGAGATGCAAGAATTATCAAGGCGTACGTTTGGTACACGTTCCTACGATAAAAAGCAAACATCTAGACGCTTCTCTGCACAGTTTATTGTGCACCCTGCATGCGCTGTTCAAAAAATATGATATCATCCATTATCACGCCATCGGCCCGTCTTTTTTTTCGATCATCCCCAGGGTATTTGGGAAAAAAGTCATATCCACCGTACACCGCCTGGATTGGGATACCTCCAAATGGGGATGGGCGGCCAGGTTCCTGCTGAAAATCGGCGAGCACGTCTCCATCCTGGCTCCTCAACGAACGGTGGTCGTCTCCCACGATCTGCAAAAATACTTTCAATTTAAGTACAACAAGCAGACCATTCATATTTCGCACGGATTCGATGATCCCGATCCCCGCCCTCCGGACATCATCAAAAAGAAACATGGGCTCGACAGCAAGGATTTCATACTCTTCATGGGACGCCTCGCGCCCGAAAAGCGGGTGGATTGGCTGATTCGCGTCTTTCAAGGGATTCCCAACCGAACGGTCAACGGAAAAAACATCAAGTTAGTCATCGCCGGCGGATCCAGCGCCACCAAAGACTATATCCGGCAACTGCAGTCATTAAGCAGCGGAAATCCGGATATTATCTATACGGGTTATGTGACCGGAGACGAGAAAGCCGAGCTGCTGAGCAATGCCTGGTTGTTCACTCTGCCGTCATCCCTGGAGGGCTTCCCTATCGTTCTCATCGAGGCAAAAAGCTACGGGCTCTGCAGCCTCGTGAGCGACATTCCCGCTCATCTCGAATCGATCCGCACGGGAATCGACGGATACTTATTCCATGCTCACGACCTCGCCGATTTCCAGTCCACCCTGCAGTATTTGTTCGACAATCCGGATGAGGTCAATCGATCCGGATGCGCGGCAAAAGAGTTCATCAAGAAGCAGCCCGGATGGGACATTATCGTCAAGGAGACCATCGATGTCTACCGCCACGTCCTCGGGGACGCGTCCGATTAAGCGACCTCTTTCTCCCCACATGAACCGATGCATTTTCTGTATCCTTTTGCTTCTGTTTGGAGGCGCTGTCTGCCGTGCTCAACGCGAATCCGATACACCTATCCGATTTGTCGATCTTTTAAGTCGTAAGGATGTGATCCGCTCTCCCCTGATAAATCTTCACACCCGGTTTCCTTTCCACCGAGAATCCATTTCGCCGGAGGCGATAAACACGCTGGGAATCACCAATCAGGGGGATTCGCTGCTTGGCTTTTCGCCTTCTTTCCCCGTTTTATGCGATGATCCATCGCTGGATCCTCCCGGTATCAAGCTCTATTTGAACGACCGGGAGCTGGCACGCCTGAACGACACGTCACCGCAGAACGAAGCATGGTCCTTTATGGGAAAAGATCGCGAGATCCAAATCAACCGCCTTTTTTTCAAGGGTGCCGCATTTGAAACGGATATCATCCTTCCGGGCGGCCTCACAAGATTTCATCTTCATGCTTCGAATCCTCAGCCGGGTGACTATCAACCGCATCTGGACATCCTGCTCGATGGACGACCGATCGGACGAACGACCGTTGAAAATCTCGTTTGCAATGAGATTTCCGCTCAAACCGAGCCGAAGAGATACCGCCTGACCGTAAGCTGCAACGCCATCGATCACCCTCATGGTCATAACGAACGGGGAATGATCTTCCAGCTTCATCAATTGAATATCCAAGCCTCGTCAGACCAGTTTCTATTGACCCGATCCTCTGAAGATCCGATACCGGACGAACGACGGAAATATTGCATCGAGTATTATTCCATGCCCCCCGATCAAGATATGAAAGGGAGAAAGGATCCGTCCCTTTCCTATCTCGGAACGCTCTTTCACCTGACCCGAGCTTTCCCTTCAGATGACTTCGGAATAAAAAAGATCTCCCTGCCCATAAAAACCAGACTGCGCATCGGCTCGACAACCACCAACCTCCTTCTGGCACCGACACATACCGAATTCAAGCGACGGGTGCGCGTCCCCGCTGATGCCCGGATTGAGTTTTCATGGGGACTGATCCCGGAAGCGGAGTCTCCCGGGAAAAACAAGGTTGAATTCCTCATCACGGTCGAAGATCGGAAACAAACCGCCATCTTGTTTCAGGAACATATGGACATGGAGGCGGACCAAAAGGACATTCGATGCCGCAAAAAAACCATCGATCTCAGCGCCTTCTACGGACGAACGGTCACCTTCCGCTTCGTCACCCGGAAAATAAAGACACATACCGCGGACAGGCCGCTGCCGGTTATCGCGTTCTGGGGCAACCCCATGATAACCGTTCCCCGCCCAGAGAATGCGGGATTCAATGTCATTCTGGTATCGCTGGATACCCTGCGCGCGGATCATCTCGGAACTTATGGATATCCCCGTCAAACGAGCCCGCATATCGATACTCTGGCTCGAGACGGCATTCAGTTCAATCAGCACTACAGCACCGCTCCCTGGACGCTGCCGGCGCATATGTCGCTGTTTACTTCCCAACCGGTATCACGACATAAGGTCCATCAGCAGCATCAACGTTTGAACAGGGAGATCATCACCCTGGCGGAGGTCCTTAAAACCCACGGATACGTCACCGGGGCCTTCACCGGAGGCGGTTACGTGGGATCCGCTTTCGGATTCGACCGCGGCTTCGATTTCTACCAAGACAGGGGTCTCAGGGGTTATAAAGCGGCGGAACATTTGTTTACCCGGACATCGGATTGGATCATAGAAAACCGGAAAAACAGGTTTTTTCTTTTTCTTCACACCTACCAGATCCACGGACCTTACACGACACCCGCCCCCTTCAATACAGCATTTTTAAATCAGGATCATGCCTGGAAGAAAATTAACATCAACGCACATCTCGGAGGCCTTAAAGGCATCTACAAGCCCCTTCCGGATCATGAACGGGAAAACATCATCGCGCTCTATGACGCCGAGATCCGCTACACGGATGAGATCCTCATCGGTCCTCTGATCCGACTCCTTCAAGCCGTCGGGCTCTATGACCGGACTTTGATCGTTCTGACATCCGACCACGGGGAAGAGTTCTACGATCACGGGGCCTGGATCCACGGACAAACCCTGTTCAATGAGCTGATCCGAATCCCTCTGATCATCAAAAAACCCTTCCAAGAAGACGGCGGCGGGATACGGGACGATCCGGCCGCCATCACGGATATCACCCCCACCATCCTGGAGCAGCTGGGGATCCGGGCATCATCCATGACACGGGGCTTTGAAGGTGCGGATCTTTTCAACACGTCCTTCAGAAAGGCCCATCATCCCCGCACCCTGATCTCCGAAATATATCGATCCCGCCGTTTGCCGCCGCCTTTTCCCGGTGCCGATGAACGTCTGCAGCAGGTATCCGTCGTGGAATACCCTTTTAAATTAAACATCGTTCTCAACTACATGATCCGTTTTTTTTATTACTCTCCGCCACCCCCGTTTCGAACCGAAACCATCGTGGAATTGTATGACCTCGTTCAAGATCCACTGGAAAAGGATGATATCGCCGCAGGAAATCCGGAGGTGGTTCAGAGGCTCTGGAGAAAACTCGAACTGAATTTTCAGAGGGGGATTGAGGACACACGCTCATCGAATATCTTTTCCAAGGACGACGCGCTGCGACGTCGTCTGCGCGCTCTGGGATATATAGAGTGACCGCGCCGGGTCATCAACGAGGACGGAAACCCATTCGGTTCAGGGAGAAAGGGAACGAAGGTTCCCCGATCATTACTTGCGGCCTATGGAATAATACTCGAATCCGGCCGCCCGCATCTCCGAAGGATCGAAAACATTGCGCCCATCGATGATGATGGGATTGGCCACCAGCTCACGAATCCTTTTCAAGTCAAGGTTTCGGATCTCTTTCCATTCGGTAACGATCAATACGGCATTGGCTCCCTGCGCCGCGTCATAGGGAGAATCAAAATAGTTCAAACGCGGAGATTCGGGAAAGGTGCTTTCCATATTGGACCGGGCTTTAGGATCATACAGCCGCAGCACCGCTTCTTCATCCTGAAGCTTCCTGATGAGAGGAATGCTGGGGGCATTGCGTATGTCGTCCGTTTCGGGTTTGAAGGCCAGTCCCAGAACGGCGATGGATTTCTCTTTCAGTATCCAGAGTGCCTGTTTGACTTTTTTTACGTAGTCGGCGATCCGGGAGGTATTGATACGATCGACTTCCTTGAGAAGATCGAATTTCACTCCTAAATCCTCACCGATTTTGATAAGAGCCCGCACATCCTTGGGAAAACATGAACCCCCGTAACCGAGCCCGGCACCCAGAAACTGTGCGCCGATACGCGAATCCAACCCCATTCCCTTGGCCACCAGCTCGATATCCGCATCCGTTTTTTCACACAGTTCGGAAATCAGGTTAATGAAAGAGATCTTCGTCGCCAGGAAAGAATTGGACGCATGTTTGATCAGTTCCGCCGTATCAATATTCGTAATCAAAAGACGATCGCTGAAATCGGCGTAAATCTTGACCAATATCTCCCGCGCCCTGTCGGTTTCGACACCGATGATGACGCGGTCTGGATTGAGAAAATCATAGACCGCCGAACCCTCCCTGAGGAATTCGGGATTGGAGGCCACATCAAAATCCTCCGTTTGTTTCTTGTAGAGACTGATGGTCCGCTTGATCCACATGGAGGTTTTTACCGGCACCGTGCTTTTTTCAACGATCAGCTTATAGTGGTTCAAGTTTTCGGATATCCGGCGGGAAACGCCCTCGACATAACTCATGTCCGCGCTGCCGTCCTCCCTCTGGGGAGTGTTAACACAGACAAACAGAACGTCCGAAGCCAAAATAGTCGCATCGAGGTCGCCGTTGAACGAGAGGTTTCCGGCCTTGAGATTCTTCTTGAGAAGCTCCTCCAGACCGGGTTCATAGATATGCGAGATTCCCCGTGAAGCCTTTTCGATCTTATCCGCATCCAGGTCCGTTCCCACAACGGTATGGCCGAAGTTCGCCAAGCCCACGGCTGTAACCAGTCCCACATATCCGGTTCCGATAACTCCTATCTTCATGTTCCTCTCCTCTTTTCGAATCTATCATGGTCCTGCCGGACGGCATGATACGCTTGACTCTATGCCTTTACCACATTGTCTCTCTTCGTTTGTACGGCGTTGCGCGTATCGATGATCAAAAAGGAATGGGCGGCGACCCATTCGTAATCGATCACCGAATGATCGGTTGTGATGATCACGGCATCGTACTCGCGCAGCATCTCTTCGTTAAGCGGGAGAGACTTCAGGCTTAAACCGGGGTAATCACGATGCCCGGATGACTGGGGGACATAGGGATCGTGATAATCGACGCGCGCTCCCTTCTTCTGCAGCAGGCTGATGATTTTCAAAGCGGGAGATTCCCGCTGATCATCGACATCCTTTTTATACGCAATCCCCAGGATCAGGATGCGCGAGTTATGGAAGGTTCTTCCTCGCTGATTCAGAGCCTCGATCGTTTTCTCGATCACATAATAAGGCATAGCGGTATTGATCTCTCCGGCCAATTCGATAAACCGGGTGGGATAATCCACTTCCTTGGCTTTCCACGTAAGATAATAGGGATCTATGGGGATACAGTGCCCGCCGAGCCCCGGGCCCGGGAAGAACGGCATGTATCCGAAAGGTTTGGTGGAAGACCCCCGGATAACCTCCCAGATGTCGATTCCCATGCGCTCGAAAATCAACTTCATTTCATTCACCAGGGCGATATTCACCGAACGGAAAATGTTTTCCAACAATTTCGTAGCCTCAGCGGCTCGAGTGGAAGACACGGCTACCGTTTTGATGACGACTTGGTCATAGAGCAGCTGGGCTGCATTCCGGCAAGCATCCGTTACACCGCCTACGACCTTGGGGATGAGAGCCGTGGTGAAATGAGCATCCCCGGGATTCTCCCGCTCAGGGGAATACGCCAAATAAAAATCACGTCCGACTTCAAGACCGGTTGCCTCCAAAATGGGGAGCATCTCCTCATCCGTGGTGCCGGGATAGGTCGTACTCTCCAATATCACCATCTGTCCCGTCCGCAGACAGCCGGATATGACCCGGGTCGTGTTCATGACGTAGGAAAGATCGGGATTTTTATGCGCATCCAAAGGTGTGGGGACACAGATGATAATCACGTCGGCCTCTTTCAGGCTGTTCTCTTCGGTGGTAGCGTAAAATTTTCCCTCATCCAGATAGGGTTTCAGATCGTCTCCCGTAACGTGGCGGATGTAGCTTGTCCCCTGATTCAATTGTTCGACTTTCCGGCTGTCCACGTCAAAGCCGCAAACGGTGAATCCCGCCTTTAGAAAGGTTTTGATCAACGGCAATCCCACATAGCCCAATCCGATGACGCAGATCAAAGCACTGTGGTTTTTAATTTTTACTTCAAGCTCCATCATTCCCCCTCGGATATGCACCGGCTCTGTCGTCACACAGAAGATTCCACACGATTCACGGAAATCGTCCGCGTGTCACAGATCACTGCTTTGGGATGGAAGGCGAAAACGCCGCGGACGGCGGCTTAATCCATATAGCCCAAAGCCTTCAGTCTGGCTTTTACTTTTTCCTCATCATCTTCGGAAAAGGAAGTTTCCGGTTTGGACTCGACACCCAGGTTCTTGCTTAGAATATCAACCACATAATCTTCCACCGAATCGTATGGGGAATCCTTAAGTTTTTTTTCGATCTCAATTACCAGAGATACGGGAATAGCAACTGTTTTTGTTTCTGTATCCATTCTTTCCTCCCTTAGGGGATGATCTCTCCATCGCGGCCCCGCTTTCTCTATTCCAGAGGGACCTTCGTAAATACGGAACGCAGCTAGTTTCGACGATTCCGGTACAAGGATTTATCGACACAGGCCTTCATCTTTTCCAGATCGAGTTCCTCGGAACCGACGAACTCATGAATCCGTGTGACATTTTTCTCCGGCTCAGCCAGAATTTCATTGTAATTGATGAAAAGAGTCTCGGCGTCGCTTCTTTTCCGGATCAAACCCTTGATCATATCGTTCAATTTCAGAAAACTGTCGCGGGTTTCCTCGCGGCTGTCATCGCGTATCCGCGCCATTTTCTCCATGGAATCCAGAATCTCATCGAGGTTCCGCTCGGAATAGATGATTTTATACCGACTCTCCGGCAAAAACTTCAGGCCGTATGCGGTTATCTTGATAAACTCTCCTCGATACTTATCCAGATTAAAATTTCCGTTCATCAACCGGGTGATGATCTTACCGCCCTCCAGTTCAAAATAGCCTTTGGGATTATTATCATCGGGAGGACGCGAATCATGATCGTAAGCCATCGGAGCCCCACCGGCATGCAGAATCTGCATCAACATGGAAGTCCCCGACCGCTCCAGTCCGGATACGATGTAATTAATATTTTGGTTGAGTTTCATAATGTCTCCTAGAGCATTTTTATATATTAATTTTCGTTATTTTTCAATATGTCACGGCAAATCATGCATATAGGAAATTCCTCTGCAGCGGATATAGGACAAAAGCCTCTCATGGACCCAACCGGGCTCATCCTTTGGAAACCGGCCGGTATGGGTTGTGCAAGACGCCGGCACATGGAGTATCTATATCCGCCGGGAACCGGTTTTCAGATCAACCTGCTCTCCGGGGCATCTTGACAAAGCCTCGCTTTTGATGTTTATTTAGGATATATGACAACCACGAAACCAGCGCCTCACCCATACCGCCAATCCTGAAATGGAAAAAATCGAACACCCCTATGTCCGGAAATCCGCCTTCTCAGGAGTTCTGGATAAAAACCTGAAATCGCTCGAAAAGCGCTTGGGGATTTCCCTATCCATACGAGGCGACAGCCTGATTATCAACGGCCCCGATAAAAACGTCGAATTCGCAAAGTATTATTTCGATCAGCTCCAGGGCCTGGAGGACAAAGGATACAGTCTTAAACCCAATGACTTTAAAGTCGCTCTCGATCTTCTGGAAGAAGGTCTGCCCCACCGGCTGGAAAAGTTTTTTTCTGCGGAACCTCTCACGTTCTCCCGCAAATCCGTCACCCCGAAAACCCTGAACCAGCAGGACTACATCCAGGCGATGCAAAAACACGACCTGGTTTTCGGCATCGGGCCGGCGGGAACGGGAAAGACCTACCTGGCCATGGCCCTGGCCCTCTCGTTTTTGCAAGACAAATCCGTCTCCCGCATCATCCTCACGCGTCCCGCGATCGAAGCGGGAGAACGTCTGGGCTTTCTTCCGGGGGACATTTCCCAGAAGATCAACCCCTATCTCCGCCCGCTCTATGACGCCCTGTTCGATCTTTCACTCCAGGAACCGGCAAAAAATCTCATCGACCGCGGCATCATTGAAATAGCGCCCCTGGCATTCATGCGAGGCCGCACGCTCAACAACGCTTTCATCATACTGGATGAAGCGCAAAATACCACCAAAGAACAGATGAAAATGATCCTTACCCGAACGGGATTCAATTCCAAAATGATCGTCACCGCCGACATCACCCAAATCGACCTGCCGCACCCGCAAAAATCCGGCGTTCTGCATGCCATGAAAATCCTGGCCGGCCTCAAGGAAATCGCTTTCGTCCATTTTAACGAGAAGGACGTCGTACGTCATCCGCTGGTCCAAAAGATCGTCAAGGCCTACCAGAGATCCGAGACCGGATCCCAGAGAAAGAGATGAATCCCTTACCCATAAAGAAAATCAATTTTTTCAAAGGCGGAGGAAATTCTCCGCCCAATAACAACAATCACGTCAAGAAAGAGAAAAATATCGGTTTCTGGGCCAGGCAGGAACGAAGGTCCCTGTTCTTTTTGCTTCTGTTCGTGCTCATCATCGCCTATTTCATCGCTTACATCCCCTCTAAATCTCTACCCGTTCCCCAGGAAGGCGAGATAGCGACCTCCGATATCATCGCACCCGAAAACTTGACCATCGAAGACAAGGAAACCACGGAAAGCCGCCGCCGGGCGGCGGAGGAAGCCGTTCTTCCCGTTTACAGCCTCGATCCCAACATCTTTGTCAATACCGAAAAAAATATCAGGGAAATGTTCAAATCGGGACAGGAATTCGTGAAGAAACCGGTCACTTCCAAACGGGAAGAAGAATTTCAAGCTTCGATCTTCGAGAATTACGGATTCGAGATTCCCGAAGACATCCTGCGGATGCTGGAAAAGGACAAATTCCCTCTCACCCTTGAGGAAAACCTCATCAGCCTTCTGGGAATCGTTTCGGAGCAGGGAATCATCTTCACAAAAAATCTCTTCATCCACAAAGAACCGGAAAAGGGACTGACTCTTATTCGCAGCGATTTAGAAGAAAACACCGTCACCGTCGGCGATATCCTCGATATCTCGGAAAGCCTGCAAAAAGTCCGGGAAGAGCTCGATCAGTTGGATCTTTCCTCCCGGGAAAAAGAGCTCCTTTTCTCTCTGACCGACCTCTTTCTCAGCCACAACATCAACTACAATCAAATTGAGACCGAACGCCGCAAGGAACAAGCCCGGGATGGAATTGAAACCGTATTTTATAACATCAAGAAAGGCAAGGTCATTGTTCGCAAGGGAGACGAGATTAATGCGGAAGCCTTGAAACAGATCAACATCATCAATCGAAATCTCAGCGATAAACCCAGCTGGCTTATGAACTTTATGGGCGCTTTTCTGCTTTTCGCGCTGCTTATGACATCGCTTTATTACTACCTGAAATCCTTAAAAAAATATGAATCCTCCTTCAAGATTTTTCTCATGATGGGCATCATCTTAATCATGAGTCTGCTTTTCTATAAGCTGTCCTTTTTTCTCACGGAGATCCTGAGCAAGAGCACCAGCCTTTCCATTCTGACCATTCCGGAAAGCTACCCCTATGCGATCCCCATACAGTTCGGGACCATGATCTTCGCTTTCCTTGCCGGGATTCACATCGCTCTGGTCTTTGCGGTCATCAACAGCCTGCTGCTGGGCTACCTGTACCAGGCCAATTTCTTTTTCCTGGTATTCAGCTTGATCGGCGCCCTGGCCGCCATCTACGGCATCAAGCACTACGGGAAGAAGAAACGATCGACCGTATTCAGCGCCGGGCTGGCGCTGGTCGCCCCCGTCAATATCATTCTCCTTATCAGTTTTCACCTCATTCGCGAGTCCATGGGACCATTCGTTCTCTTTGCCAGCGAAATCGTCATGGCTGTTTTCGGCGCCCTCCTGAGCGCCACCCTGGCTTTTCTGTTCCTCCCCTCTTTCGAAACCCTGTTCGGCTTCATCACGCAATCCAAGCTGCTGGAGCTTACGAATTCCGACCTTCCCATCTTGAGACAGATGGCGATGGAAGCTCCCGGAACCTACCATCATTCCCTGATCGTTTCCTCATTGGCGGAAAAAGCCGCCGATATCATCAAAATCGATTCCATGCTGGTGAAAGCCGGCGCTCTCTATCACGATATCGGGAAGATCAAGCGCCCCGAATACTTCATCGAAAACCACACCCGAAACCTTGACATGCACAAGTATTTGAAACCCAGCATGAGCACCCTGGTCATCATCAATCATGTCAAGGAAGGCGTCGAGCAGGCAAAAAAACTAAAACTCCCTAAAAAGATCCGAGATATCATTGAACAACACCATGGAAATTCTCTGGTAAGGTACTTTTTCGAAAAGGCCAAGACCGCCTACGACCCCGAGATGCAAAAAGTCGGAGAGGAAAGCTACCGCTACGCCGGACCCAAACCCAGGAGCAAAGAAGCCGCTCTGGTAATGCTGGCGGACTCCATCGAAGCCGCTTCGCGCAGCCTTAAGTCCCCTACCAAGCCCCACCTCAAGCGCCTTATCAACGACATCATCAACAACTATCTTCAGGACGACCAATTGGATGAGTGTAAAATCACCATCAAAGAATTGAAGCTCTGTGCGTCGTCCTTCCTCGAAACCCTTTACACGATCTATCATCACCGCGTGGAATACCCGGGATTCGAGTTCGAAAAACCCGATAAAAAAAAGCCCGAAAGATCTAAAAATCCCGATGATCGAAATAATAAACCGTCAAAATAGGTACGAGATCCATTCCCGGGATTTCCGAGACCTTCTTGCCCGGCTTCTCCAACATTACGGCTTGGAAGATCCGGTGATCACCCTGGCTTTCGTCAACAACAAAGCTATCCGGGATCTCAATCGCAAGTTCCTCAACCAGGACAAGCCCACGGACGTCCTCAGCTTCCCGTTGGGGGAAAAAGCAGCGGACGGACGGTATTACCTCGGGGACATCATCATTTCCGTTCCTCAAGCAAAGAGACAAGCCCTCGAAAGGAAGCACGCGCTGCACAAAGAACTGGCTTTGCTGACACTGCACGGTTTTCTGCATCTGATGGGATTCGAACACCATAAAGGAATGGAAGAAGAAGAACTCAAGATCAGGAATATTTATATAGAAGGAGACAATGGAAACTGAACTCATGACCTGGCTGGGATTCGGACTCAGTATCCTGGCCGCTTTTCTGTTCTCGCTGTTTCACATCAGTCTAAACTCGTTTTCAAAAATTTCCCTCAGCCGCCTGCTGGAAAAGGAACCCAAATCCACACGAACGAAGATATTGGATGTTTTTGACGAACTCAAGATCTCCGTTGAGATTTTGCGAGGCATATTTTTAATCGCCTTTCTGGTATATTTTTTCATCATCTTCCCTCGCCTGAACCTTTGGCCGTTGTGGCTGCTGCTGCTTTCCCTCGGCGCCTATCTCATCGTCTTCGACCTCCTTCCGCGCCTGATCAACCTGTTCAGCAAGAAACGGATATTCGCCCTTTTCCTCCCTTCATATAAAATCCCGTATTTAATCGCCAGGATATTCGCTTTCTTTTCCCGCATCATGACCGTCGAACGCGAAGAAGACGAACAGCATGAGCCTTCCGAAGAAGAAATCGATGTTTTGATCGGCGAGGCCGAGGAGGAAGGCATCATCGAGAAGGAAGAAGGTCTGCTGCTCAAAAGCGTGGTGGAATTCGGAGACACCGTCGTCCGGGAAATCATGACCCCGCGCGTTTCCATGGCATGCATCAAACGAGGTGCCGACCTTTCTCATCTCCGGGCTCTGGTCAACAAAGAGAAACACTCCCGGATTCCCGTTTTCAGAGAACGCATTGATAATATCGATGGTATCGTCAACGCCAAAGACTTGTTGGAATACGCCGAAGACAAACAGGCGACGGATCCCATCGATCCCCTTATCAGGCCCGTATATTTCATCCCGGAATCCATGAAAGTAGCGGAACTTCTTAAGGAATTTCAGGATCGCAAACAGAAAATTGCTATCGTGGTCGATGAACACGGAGGCGTTTCCGGACTGGTAACCATGGAAGATCTCATGGAGGAGATCGTCGGCGAAATCCAGGATGAATACGACAAGGACCAAGTTCGATTCATCAAACAGGGGCCACATGACTACATCGTATCGGGAAGCGCCGACGTGGAAGACCTGGAAGATCTTTTTCACTGCGAACTCGCGGCCGACGATTACGTCACGGCGGGCGGCTTGATCACCCACCATCTTGGACACCTTCCGGAAAAAGGGGAAAAAATCCGGATCAAGGAACTGGATTTGGAAATCCTGGAAGTCGGCCAGAAACGCATCCGCAAGCTGAGGATCAAAAAAGCGCCCCCTCCCCCCAAGAACTGATCGGGGGACGGTCATACACGGAAATTCATAATAAAACCATCAACTCAGGATAAAATCTCATGGAAAACAATTCAAAAAAGCTTAAAGTCGGATATGCCGCGCTTATCGGGCGGCCCAATGTGGGAAAATCCACTCTGCTCAATAAGATCTTGAACGAGAAAGTGGCCATCACCTCCGATAAGCCCCAGACGACACGCACCAGCATCCTGGGCATCAAAACCACCGAGCGCGGACAGATCATCTTTGTCGACAATCCGGGAATCCACAAACCGCTGCACAAGCTTAACCGCCGGATGATGAACTTCGTGGATTCCGCCCTGGAGACAGCGGACGTCATCTGCCTGCTGATCGACGCCACCCTCCGCTTCGGCCACGGCGACGAGTATGTGCTGGATTTTCTGAAGCGCGTCTCCACCCCGGTTATATTGCTGATCAACAAGGTGGATATCGTAAAAAAAGGGAATATCCTGCTGATGATCGATAAATACAAGGACCTCTTCGATTTTCGGGAAATCATCCCTATTTCCGCCCTCAAAGGCACGAACCTCGATGCTCTGGAAAACAGTCTCTACGCACTCCTTCCCGAAGCCGAGAAGCTCTACGGCGACGAGGACATCACGGTCCAGTCCGAACGTTTCCTGCTCTCCGAGATCATCCGTGAAAAATTATTGGCTCATGTAAAACAGGAGCTGCCGTTCGTCACCGCCGTCCATATCAGCACCATCGTAGAAATTCCTCCCAAGGATCCGGATTCCCCCAAAAATCCGGTCAAGCACATCAAAGCCACCATCTTCGTGGAAAAAGACAGCCATCGCGTGATCCTCATCGGACGCCACGGCTCGATGGTCAAGACCATCGGCACCGAAGCACGCAAGGACATGGAAAACATCCTCGACACCCGCGTCTATCTCGATCTAAAGATCAAGGTCAAGGAGCGCTGGCGCGATCAGGCCGACGTTCTGAGCCTGATCGAGGATCAATAATAAAGGGAGGACATACAGCCGCCGTTTTTTCTCCCAACGGAAACGCACGGCCCTTCGAAATTTTTCGCGTAATTCCGAATCCCGCGCTCCTTCGGTATTGACATTATTCGGGTTTGATGCGAAAATTTGACTCCCTAAATCGTGGTGAGTGTAGCTCAACTGGTTAGAGCACTGGACTGTGGATCCAGAGGTTGGGGGTTCGAGACCCCTCACTCACCCCACCCCGCCCCCTACCCCCTGATATGTCGCCATTATTCTGCCGGAAAATCGGGAAGAGCGGTAATTTCCCGCCATGCAGCGGCGGTTTGAACGAAGAAACCTAATCCGCTTTTTTACGCGAGATCTCGAAGACGACCGGGTTGTAGGCGTCGGGACAGGCGGAGGTCGAAACGTCGGGATCTTCCAACCAGGGGAATTGGGCGTCGAACATCATGGCGAAGACTTTCGGCAGGACGGCATAGAGCGCATGGATGCAGATCTTTCCCGTGACTTCATTTTCAGTAACGATGATAGTATCGCCGACCTTATGTCCGGCAGCGCAGGTTCCTTCCTGACTTATCACTTTCAGAGCAATCGTCTTTGCCATCTTTTCCTCCATCGATCGTCCACGTTCTTCAGCGAACGATTTCACAGCGGTCTTATCCCCTGCCAGGGGAGATAAAATCCACAGACCGGCGGCGCACGGAACCTTCCCGCAGAATTCTCGGCGGTCCATGACGTGATTTCTTTCCTTTGTACGATCCGTCATGGATTCCTTCCCGGGGTTATCCTTTTCGATCATGCCGAATCCTCTCTTCCGGAGACAGTTCCGATTTCATCGGAATCCCCCGTTGAACTTGCTTCATCATCATGATACCCGGGGATCGCCCGGACCGTCAATGATATTACTACAGCCCGGAAAATCTTATTTGCCGAATGAATACGGGAAAAAGAATTCGGCTTCATGGCGAATTACTGCTTTTCCATCTATGTAACCCGGCGTTAAGCGGCAAACCTCGGTTTTCCACTATCCTGCGGATTTTTACACTTGAATTCTATTTTCTCTACGGGGTAAACTGAAAAGCGCTTTGCAGGGATTACGTTTTTTCAACAACCCACCCCATGAGGATAGAAGGAGAATCAGCGTGAAAAAAATCATTCCGGGTATTGTCTCGCTCTTGCTTATTTGGACGGCGGCCGCAGGGTCGACGGACATTCATCCCCAATCCAAATTATCGATCGATAATCTGCTTCAGATCAACTCGGTCATCGGATCCTCGCTTATGTGGTCGCCCGACGGGAAACAGATCATCTGTTCGTCGAGCCTGAACGACGGAGGCCTGGTCGCTTTCGACGCCGAAAACGGCCGTCTCACGCGACTGCCGTTTCAATTCAGCGGAGCCGGCCTCGCCATGTACTCTCCTGACGGAAAATGGATCTCTTACGTCTCCTCTCAGAGCGGCGCCCCGGAGATCTGGCTCTGGTCGGTTTCCGGAGGAAGCCACCACCGTCTGACCGACCTGGGAGGGCGGATCAGTTCCATGAGCTGGTCGCCCGACAGCAAAGGCATCGCCTTCGCCGAAGACGTTTACGGCAGTTTCGACATCTGGAAGGTTTCGGTCCCCACCGGCAAGCTTCAACGCCTGACATCGGATAAACTCTATGAAGTTTATCCCGCTTGGACACCGGATTCTCAAAAGATCCTGTATGTCCGCATGGATGACAAATGGGTGGATCATGATATAATGGAGATCCCCGCTTCCGGAGGATCCCCCCGATTGGTTCTTTCCGATAAGGATTTCTTCGATTACCGGGAAGGCCGCGCCTTCGGTTATCCCCAGGTTTCCCCTAACGGAACACATGTGCTTTTCCGGTCCCACCGAAGCAACTGGATCAACTTCTGGACCGTACCGCTGTCGGGCGGAGATCCCAAGCCGATCGCCGAGGAACAAGCCGATCAGAGCGGCGCCTGCTGGTCACCGGACGGACGCTTTATCGCCTATACGTCCATTCATAACGGCACCCAGGATCTGCGCATCGTCTCCTCCGACGGAGGCTCCCCCCGCGTGCTGGTCTCGCCGGAAATGGGCATGTGCTCCAATCCCCGGTGGTCGCCCGACGGAACCCGCCTCGCCTACACCTTCGGTTCCCCCGTCGAACCCAATGACCTGTATATCGTTTCCATAAAAAACGGCAGGCGCACACAGCTCACCCGTTCCATGCCCGAAGGGAACTTCTCACAGCACTTGGTGACACCGGAAAAAATCACGTATAAAAGCCCCGACGGTTTCACGATCGCGGCCTATCTTTACAAACCGACCGACATCCGCCCGGGAGATAAATACCCCGGAGTCATGTGGCTGCACGGAGGCCCCACCGGTCAATTCCGCGACTCACTGCAGGCCCGGGTTCAATTTTTCGTGCAGAACGGCTACGTGATCCTTCAACCGAATGTGAGGGGGAGCTCGGGTTACGGTCGAGATTTCGAAAAAGCTAACAATAAATCCTGGGGAATCAGCGACTTGAAAGACGTTCTCGCCGGGGCCGACTATCTCAAGACTCTTTCCTATGTGGACAAAAACAATCTGGGCGTCACCGGAACCAGCTACGGCGGAATCCTGACATTCGCGACCATCGCCAATGCCCCCGAAGTCTTCCAGGCGGCCATCCCCTGCTCGGGAGACGCCGATTGGGCCAGAGCCTACAAGGACGACCATGTCCACCACGTCAAGATGTGGGATTATGAGCTCGGTCCCCTCGAAGACAACCGGGAACTCTATCGACGCATATCCCCCATCACCAACGTCCGCAATGTGACGACACCGGTCTTCATGCCTTATGGAAAGGGACGTTATGCGGAATCCCCCCAATCGGAGCTGATGGCCGTAGCTCTCCAGAAATACTCCAAGGTGTTCCGCATCAAATCCTATCCTAATGAAACCTACTACGTCTACCGTACCGAAAACAAACGGCAGTTATGGAAGGACATGCTGGAATTTTTCAATAAATACCTTAAAAATAGAAATATCGGTCATTCCGAATCATAAAAAGGGGAAACGGAGGAATCGTTCCATGACAGACAAATCTTTAAAACCCGGCTCTTTAAAAAAAATGACATCTCTGCCGGTGCTGCTGTTTTTCACGGCGGTCGCCGCCATAGGCGCCCAAAAGGTTCCCATAAGCTTCAACGACTACCACGGATATACCGGAACCGTTGAATACATCAGGGCGGTAGCCGAAGCACATCCCGAGATCACCCGACTGCTCAAAATCGGCGAGAGCACCATGGGAAGGCCGATCTACGTGCTGGTCATCTCAGAAATGAAGACGGGAACGACCATCGACGCCCACGTGACGCTGCGCAATATGCGAAAAGAAGGCGTTAAAAACGTCACCCCCATGAAATCCTACCAGGGAAAACCCGGATTCTGGATCTGCGGCAGCACCCACGGCAATGAATATACCGGAACCGAGGTATGCCTTTACATCATCGACAAGCTGGTTTCGGGTTTCGGGACGGACGATGAGATTTCCAAAATGGTTGCCCGACAGACATTTTATATATGCCCCGTGGTCAATCCCGACGGGTTGTACAACAGTGTCGAACGCGGAATCTCTCAACGTCAAAACAGCATGAAGACTGACGACGACGGGGACGGCCAAATCAATGAAGACGGGGCGGACGATCTCAACGGGGACGGCCATATCACGCGGTTCCGATATCCGAATCCGGAAGGCCGCTACATCATCGATGAAATCGACCCTCGAGTTATGATCCGCCTCGGAAAAGATGAAGACACACAAAAAACGCGATACTCCGTGATCCGGGAGGACCGGGATAACGACGGAGACGGAAAACGCGGCGAAGATTCCGAAGCGGGAATCGACTTGAACCGGAACTTCCCCGAAGGTTGGTTCGATGAAACCATGGCCGGAGGAAGCGGTGATTACCCCACATCCGCTCCCGAGGCGCACGCCCTGGCAGAATTTTTCACCAACCACACGAATATTCTCATGGCGCAGAACTACCATACTTCTGGCGGATTCACGTACCGGCCCATGGGGACGGCCCCTCACACCCGCATGCATCCGCGGGATGTGGCCGTGCTGGACATGATCATGGGGAAAAAATACCTCGAGATCATCGGAGAAGAGATTCCCGAGGCCTGGTTGAATCCCGAGAACCTCCCCGAGTTGAAAGAGGACCTCGCAAAAACCTCCAAGAACACATACGCCGCCGCACGCGGATATGTGCTCCCGCGCGGCTGGCGGGTCAGCTATGATGAAGCCCGAGACCGCCGGTACGGGTATGGGATGGCAACCGACTGGATGTACAAACAGCGAGGCGTTTATGCCCTCACCACCGAACTCTGGAATCCCGAAAACGACATCCGGGATTTTCCCCGATGCGAGGGGCCGGATGCCCGAATCAAGGTCCAAAGAGCCCTCCTGAAGATCCAGGACGAACGCTACGAGGGCCGATTCTTCATCCCATGGAAATCCTACGAACATCCGGAATTGGGAAGAGGAGAAATCGGCGGATGGATCCCCAGGTATCAGAGCAACGCCCTCCCGGGAGCCCCCTTGATCGACGTCTGCGACAAACACTGGCGGTTCGAAAAATTCCGCGCCGGACTCCAGCCCGAGCTGTCCATCACCGATGCGAAAGTCGAGGTCCTGACCACGGCTTCCCTTGCCGGGGCCGCCGCCGTTCGCAGCGGCGACGAGGTGATCATCACCAAGGGAAAAGCGAAAGGGAAAACCAACGTCCTCAAAATCACGGCCGTGATCGAAAACCGGGGGGCGCTGCCGACCCACATCGCTCAAGGAGAGGAGCTGGCAGGCAACCGGGAAGACATCGTCTGGCTGATCGGAGAACCGGGAAAAATATCCTATCTTCGAGGATCGGCATTCCAGAAACTGGGCGTTCTCGCCGGAACCATGAAAATTCCCGGGTATCAAGAGAAGCAAGAGGCCTCCGCCCTCGCGGAAGAGGAGCGGATGCCTTTTTATCCTCCTGGATATCCGACGTTCCGCCGACCGCCGAGACTCAATCCGACCGAAGTCAAAACCGGGGGACCGAAGCGGACGGTCACCTGGCTGGTTGCGATCGAAGAGGGAACGCCGCTCAAAATCGTCGCCGCTTCGCAAAAAGGCGGGACCCGGGTCGAAGTTCTCGATATTCCTTAAGGGAGGAGCACGATGAAAACATCCATCACCATAAAAACCATCCTGGCGGCGCTCCTGGGATTTATCTTTCTCACCACCCCAATGATCCCGGCGGCGGGCCAGGTAAAGGCGCAGAAGAGTCCTGGGGGCTATCACGGCGAACTCGATTTTCCCATAAGCTGGAAGCGCTATTACGCCTACGCGGAATGGACTCAAATCATGAAGGATATCCAGAAGCAGTATTCCCGGCTCGCGGATATCCGGAGTATCGGGAAAAGCCGCATGGGACGCGATCAGTACCTGATCACGATCACGGCCAAGACCACCGGAAAACATCAGGACAAGCCGGCCATGTGGGTGGACGGAGCCGTGCACGGCAATGAGGTGAACGGGATCACCTGTTCGCTTTATCTTATGTGGTATCTTCTCACCCGCTATGACTACGATCCATACGTGCATGAACTTGTCGACAACTGCACGTTTTACATCCTCCCGGGATTGAACGTAGACGCCAATGATTCATTCGTTCGCTTTCCCAACACGCCTCACAATCCCCGGGAACCCTACAGGCCTGAGGATAATGACGGAGACGGCCTGTATGACGAAGACCGCACCGAAGACGTTGACGGCGACGGCGAACTTTCCACGATGTACATGGAAGACCCGAAGGGAAATTTCAAACTGTCTCCCGATGGTCGGCGTTTCATCTCAATCACGGACGAAAAGGAAGGAGGGGTCCGGTTTCGATTGGTCGGCTCCGAAGGTTTCGACAACGACGGGGACGGCTTGATCAACGAAGATGATATCGGAGGTCCGGATCCCAACCGCAATTATCCGTATGGTTGGAATCTACCCGCCGGCAATCCCTATCCCATGTCGGAACCGGAAACCCGCAACGCCTATGAGTTCCAACTCGCCCATCCGAATATCTTCGCCACATTCCATTACCACAACACCGGACGACTGATCATGTTCCAGGTGCCGCCGGAGAAACCGGCCCGCGACCGGAATCCCGAACAGGATCAACGCAGACGCCGATACTTCGAACAGAGGCTGGCCGAAATGAAGAAAGCCAACAAATACGCCCAGCTCTTCGACCGGCAGGTTCCGGAAAACTACCGGCATGACATGGATGTCCAGACGGAAATCGTAACCGCGGGCGCCCGGATCCTGAAAAATTACGATCCGGTGCTCGCAGGTCTCAGCGGTCAGGCTCATGCCGCAACTTATTACATGCTCGGCGCCTACAGTTATCTCATCGAGCTCTGGGGAACTCCGGACTTCGAAGCCGATGAAAACGGAGACGGCCGCGTAACCGACGAGGAATATTTAAAATGGATCGATACCGAACTAACCGGAGCCGGGTGGATCGATCCTCACCCGTTCGATCACCCCGACCTTGGGAAGGTCTGGATCGGAGGCACCCGTCAGAAGCATACCGTGAGAACGCCGCCCGCTCGCTATATCGAAATGGAAGCCTTTAAAAACACCCAGTTCGTGCTCTACTGCGCCGGCCAGTTTCCCAAGATCGCGATCACGGATATTTCGGTCACCCCGAAGACAAACGACCTCTTTTGGGTCGAGGCGGAAGTGAAAAACGACCGGCTGTACCCAACGTCCTCCGATCGCGCCGTTCAGCTCAAGAAAGCCGTGTTGGACAGCATCTCCCTGGATTCATCGTCGAACATTTCCATCATCGATATCGGCAAAGGAGAGACCGTGATCGATCCCGCCAATATGACGGAAACAGCCCTCGCCGTTACCAAAGAACCGACGGAATTCAGACTCAAGGGAAAGCAAGCCCGGCGCTTTTGCGCCCTGGTAAAAATGAAAGGTTCCACGGGATGGGTGCGCTTCCGGGTAAAATCGCGGCACGGCGGCACCGACGACCGAAAGATCGAGCTGAGACTGAAACGGTAATATCGGATCAAAAAGAGCTTGTGGTCCGATCGGCCGGCGGAAGAATCCACATGACGCGGCTCGCGTCATGGTAAAGGAACGACGGAATTCATTTGGGATCGCTTCCTTAAATAGGATAATCCCTTGCCATCTTGCCGGACAGAGTGATAGCATCTTTTATAGGGTTCCCCAAGCGGTTCCGAGAACGGTTCATGAAGAAATCCGAAATAGAACAGGCCGTATTCGCCATTGTGCGGCGCTACGGGGAGATCCTCGAAAAAAACGCGAAACGCCCCTACGGCATGGCGGAGTCCATGCTCCCCTACGGTAAAAAAGTGATCGAAAATGCCATCAAGATCGCATTGGTCCTCGAAAAGGATGAAGATACGCGCCGACAGCTGAAATCAGGATATATCGCCCTTGCTAATTTCATCCCCGATCCCGAAGCGGAGAGTGCGGAAGAGATCTCTGGTGAGATCTTCTCTTTTTTAGAAATGGAGGAAGATAAAAAAAGAGACTTCCTGCAGGCCCGATTCAAGAGCGGACTGCTGGGTGATTACGAGACCGCCGTAAAAATAACGTCCAGGATCGCGGCCGAGCAAAAGCGGCTTCAAAAGGAACTGGAGGCTTTTCTCGAAAGCTTGGACCGGGATCCGAATCATCCCGAAATAAAGGATTGACCGAAGCGCCGAGCGCCCGGACTATTTGCTATTCAGAAATCTGATCCCGGTAAGATAATCATTCTGCCAAACGACTTTTCCAACAGCCCTGACGGATTGAGAGTCGCCGTTCAGAGGTCCGAAATCCAACTCGATCACCGCTCCGGGCGGAAGTTCTTCGTTCAGCATGAGACAACAGCCGCCTTCGCTGATATTCTGGGTAAATCCTTCACCTGCAACAGGCCTTCTAATTCGATAATTGACTTTTCGTACCGCATCCACTCGGGAATTGCAGCGTTCGTTGGTCACTTTGAACCGTTTTGGGAATTTCACTTTCATTTTGAGCCACATGGTATTCGCAGGATTCCACGCATATTTATCATATCAGATCATTTTTAACAACGAAAGCGCAATTTTTTCCACCCTCGCTCATTCTCCCCAAAGATCGCAACCGAAAAGAGAAGGAGAATTGTCAATACGCACAAATAAAGGTATCATGGATACTCATGTTAAGAAAATCCAGTCCTTTTCTCATCGCAGCCGCTTTGATGATTTGCGCCGCGATCTTCACGACCTGTCGGAAAGCCCGGACCACTGATGTCAACGTATTGGTGATCACTCTCGATACCACGCGACCCGACGCCCTCGGAATCCATGGAAACACGAAGCCTTCACAAACGCCGAACCTGGATAGGCTGGCCCGGGAAGGAGTGTTCTTCAAGCAGGGATTCGCACCCGTCCCCCTGACTCTTCCCTCCCACTGCAGCCTCTTCACGGGGAGATATCCGCCGGCCCACGGGGTCCGCAATAACGGCACATACGTTTTGAGCGGTGAGGAATCCACTATGGCCGAGATCTTCCGACAGCACGGTTACCGGACCTCCGCCGTAATCGCTTCCTTTACTCTGGCCGGAAAATTCGGACTGCGTCAGGGTTTCGACGTCTATGAGGAGTCCCTTGACAATCAGAAGATGATCCGCAGTTTTTCCGCCGAAATCCCCGCCGATCGGGTATACGCCGAATTCGAGCGTCTGATGGAGACTAATCGGGAACACCCCTTTTTCACCTGGGTGCATTTCTATGACCCCCATCACCCTTACCTGGAACATCCCGAAGCCGGTCGTCCCGAAGCCCGGAGCAGCCGAGATAGATATGACGATGAAGTTCACTTCATGGATGAATATATCGGCCGGATGCTTACGAATCTGGAGAAGGCCGGCCTGATGGACGACACTCTGATCGTCGTTGCGGGCGATCACGGAGAAGCCTTCGGGGAACACCTGGAATTCGGGCATGGCATTTTTTGCTACCAGGAAAGCCTGCACGTCCCATTAATTCTACACGCCCCGAAGCATCTGGAAACCCGGGAGATCGAAACACCCGTGAACCTGGTCGATGTCATGCCGACCGTGCTCGCGCTCATGGGATGGGACATCCCCAAACAGGTGCAGGGTCGAAACCTGCTACCGATGATCCGAGGCCGTCGGTCGAGTGCCCCCTATCCGCACTACCTGGAAAGCCTTTTCGGCAAGGAAGAAAACAACTGGGCGCCTCTGACGGGACTGCGGGAAGGTTCTTACAAATACATCGCACTGCCGGAACCTGAGTTATATGATCTTGAAAAGGATCCTACGGAATCGAACAACCTGGCCGCGAGCATGAGCGGCCGCGCGCGGGAAATGGACAAACAATTGGAGCGTTTCGTTGAAGATCTGTCCGCCCCTTCCCCGGACTCCAGTCGGCGCCGGCTCGAAGAACAGGATATCGAAAAGCTGAAAGCACTGGGGTATATTTCGTCTTTTTCCAATCGTTCCCGCAGCGAGATCGATCCCAAACAGGGAATCGTACTCTATTCCAAGCTGGAAAGCCTCAAGGCCGCCGTCAACACGCGGCCGGCCGAAGTGATCGAGAAGGAACTGGAACGCATCCAAGCCGACAATCCTCAAATAAACCTGCCTTCCATCTACGACATAAGATACCGAATAGCCAGAGCCCGAGGCGGACGAGACGAATCCGTTTCCGTACTGGAAGCGGCTCTATCCGTTTTTCCGGAGCATGAAGAATTTAAATTCCGACTGGCTCGTGAACATCACGCCGCAGGGGACCGGGAAACAAGCACCGGGCTCTGCCGAGAACTCCTGGAAAGAAACCCGCGTTTTACCGCGGCCCATACGCTTCTGGGGGATATTGCCGAAGAAGAGGGTCTCTTCGAGAAAGCCGCCGCGCATTACGAACGGGCCAGGGAGATAGAACCGCAAAATTATCCGTTGAAGGCCAGGTATGCCCTCCTCCAGCTGCTCTCCGAAGATTCCCAAGACTCCCCGGCCCTACTGGAAGAGCTGATTCATGATCGGAACTTCACGGAGAATCCGGCTTACGTGGATACGATCATCGATCTCAGCCGCCAGTTAGCCGTTTTCGGCAAAATCGACAAATCACGAGAACTGCTGGCTGCCGCTCTCGAACAAAATCCCGACAACGCGGGCCTCCTGGTCAATATGGGAACCATTCATCTCAACGGAGGCGATATCATTTCCGCCAACCGTCTCTATGAACAAGCCTTGGATTCGAATCCGGATTTCCCTCTTGCGGAAAGCAACATCGGATCGGTTCTTTTCATTCGCTTCATTCAGGAAGAAGATCCGCTCCTCCGGGATCAAGCTCTGGCCCGCTTCAACCGCGCTCTCGAGCTCGATCCCTCCTTGGCCGAAGCCTATAATGGCCGGGCTTCCGTTTATTTCGCACTGAATCGAGTCCGGGATGCGGTCCGCGATTACGAAAAGTCGCTCACCCTGAATCCCGACCTCCTCGACGCCTATTTCAATCTGAGCCTTGTCTTGACTCAGATGGGAGAGCGAGCCCGCGCCCGCGATGTCCTCACCCGCTGCCGGGAGCGTTTCGGATCCCGGCTCTCCGGACAGGATCGGATGCAGCTCGATCAACTCCTTTCCGATCTTGACGGCTGAAGACGCGGATTAATCAGATTCTCAAACCCAACATACGGCTCTTTTTTCAAAAAAGGAGATCCTAAAAGACCCACCCCGTGAAACAGAAGGCGCACCGCAGGACGGATGCCATACGAGATAAACGGAGGCGATGCGGCAACCTGTGGGGAGAAGGAAGCTGGCTGCTAGGAGGATTGCGATGATAGGGATTATAAAGGCGTGATTTCCGTCACAGCCAGCTAAATAGGGTGATTCCATTCTATCACAGAATCGCATTAATTCAAGAGATATTTTTAAAATTTTCTATACCACCGATAAAATTATTTCATGATCCCGCTCCCGTTTCGCAAAGAGAGCCCCACCGGATCTTTTTGGAAGCGTTTCCCGGCCTCCCTCCTCTCTTTTTCGTTCCCTTTTTTGCCATACTCATCGATCTCTGCTAGGATATCCGGGTCGGGTTGTTTACCGAAGGACGCCGACCCGCAAAACAAAAGGGAGCGCCATGAACATTTATGAATTCGCCATGCAGATGGAAAAAGACGGGGAAACCTTCTATAGAAACCTGGCGGCGAAGGTCAGCAACCTCGGTCTGAAAAACATCCTGAACATGCTGGCGGAAGACGAGGTCAAGCACTACGGCATCTTCGCCAAATTATCGATGTCTCAGAACGCCGACTTATCCGATACCGAGGTTCTGACGCGAACCCGAAACATCTTCCGTCAAATGTCGGAATCCTCTTTAAATCCCGATATCGGCGAAGTCGAGCTTTATCGTGAAGCGCAAAGAATGGAAGAAAAAAGCGAGCGTTTCTATCTCGAAAAATCAAATCAGGAAAAAGAACCCGAACGAAAAAATCTGCTGCGGCAAATCGCTTCCGAGGAAAAAAAGCATTATTTTCTGTTGGAGAACATCATCAATTTCGTCTTGCGGCCGAAGACCTGGCTTGAAAACGCCGAGTTCAATCACCTCGACGAGTATTGAATCCGTCTTCCCCTTGATAAAACCCTATCTTTTCTTGATTCCCCGGATCGCTCCTCCGACCAACCGGTACGCGGCTTTCAGAGACAGAAGATCTTTGTCGTTTTCTCCATGCGGAAGCGAAGCGATCCCAATCGCGGCCGATTTCGGATAGGAGAACATGACTTCCAGCGCCGCCGACAGCTCCCGGCTGGTCGGTCCTTCCGGGGCCGTAAGCGGATGCCCCCGGACCTCCTCGGGATCCAGAACATCCATATCGATATGAACATAGATAAGATCGGTCAGCCGGCTGAGCCTTTCCATCTGCAAACCGATATTATCCGACAGTGTCCGAATATCGTTCACACTGAGCATCTCACATTGTGAACGATCGAGCAGTTCCTGCTCCAGGGGATCTACGTCGCGAAGACCCGTCATCACGATGTATTTTGTGGGAAGAGCGGGATCCAAGCCGGTTTTCAAACGCAGCCGCGTCAAGCACATCCCCGCCGCGACCGCAACCGGCATACCCCCCAGCATACCGCTGAGAGTGGTCTCCGGCGTATTGAAATCGGCATGGGCATCGATCCAAACGAGACCGATCCGCAGGGGTTTGGTCCCGGCCAAACCATCCCGTTGAAGACTTCGTTCGTCGACCGGCCCCGAGCCCTCCGCGGCCCCCAAATGCTGAAGACCCGCCAACATCCCCCACAGATCGTTGCAGTTCTTCAGCAAGCCGATAGTAAAATACTGATCCCGTTTATTTTTTGCGATCAATTCACCCAGATGCCGGTTTTCAAGCGCCGCAATATGCCACTCTCCGTACTGCTTTGCCTCCGCCGGTGTGAGCTTGACCGTATCGATTCCATGAATCTCGCAGCCCATGTCTTCAAGCATAGGAATCAATCCGCCTTTTTCCATGACCTCGGGCCCCGGATGACGGTTTTTCACGATGACCACCGGGATGTTTTCCCCCGCATAAGGTTGAGCGGTTGCGCCCATCGACAGCAGAAGAATCCAGAGCGTACCCAAACACATCATTTTTTTCATTCGTATGCCTCCCTTCACGATCAGCCCGACAGCAGATCGTCCGCAACCGAGCCGGCGCAAGCTCATTATCCTTCGGCGGCGTTCCCGCCTCCGGTCTCCAAGGAGTCAAAATCCCGCTCCCCGTCGGCTTGTCCGGTGCTTTCTTATAACATCATACGGAGGAAGTCAAGACACGCGCGGACACGACGGGATCGGATCGAAAAACCTCTGGTATCCGACTCAAGGCTGTATTATAGTGAGTGATAAGGATTGAGTCCGGCCCGACGGATCGAGAAATAAAAAAAAGGATGTCTCATGCAACACGACAATCTCGATGAATTGAGGAATGATATTATCGGAAGCGATCTTCTCTTTGCCACACCGTTCGGTCTTCGAAACATATTTTACGCCGATTACACCGCATCGGGAAGAGGTCTGAAATCCATCGAGAACAAAATACGAAATCTCATGGAATCCTACGCCAACACCCATACCGAAGACGATTATTCCGGCAAATACCTGACCCGTCTCCTGCACGCCGCCGAACATCGCATCAAAGACCTTGTACATGCCGGAGAAAGCGGCAAGCTGATAGCTATCGGCTCCGGATCCACGGGGGCTTTGAAAAAACTTCAGGAAATCATCGGCGTTTACATCCCCCCGGCTACCAGGGAACGCGTTTCCCGGGCCTGGCAGGACGTTTGCGATGCCGCTTCTGAAAATCCTGATGCGATCCATCGTCATAAGCCCGTGGTTTTTATCGGCCCGTATGAACACCACACCAACGAGCTGATGTGGCGCGAAGCGTTCGTCGAGGTGGTCGTGGTCGGGCTTGATGAAAATGGAATGGTCGACCTTAAAGATCTGGAAAAGAAATTGTCATCCCCAAAATACCGCGACCGCTTTAAAATCGCTTCGATTTCCGCCGGTTCCAACATAACCGGAATCCGAACCCCGGTTTATGAGGTCGCCCGGATCTGTCATGCACATGACACGCGGATCTTCTTCGACTTTGCCGCCGTCGCGCCTTATGTGGAGATCGACATGAATAAAGATCCCGAAACCCGATTCGATGCGATATTTTTCTCTCCCCACAAATTTCTCGGAGGCCCCGGGACCAGCGGAATACTGGTGTTCAATGAAAATCTCTACCGCCGCGATCTCCCTCCCACCACGGCCGGCGGCGGGACCGTCGTCTACGTCGGATTCTCCGAACAGGATTATTCTCCGGATATCGAGTCCAGGGAAAAAGCCGGCACTCCTCCTATCCTGCAAACCATCAAAGCCGCCCTGGTAATGGACTTGAAGGATCGGATCGGGATCCAAACCATCGAAAGCATCGAAGCCGAATACATCGCCTATTTTATGAAACGATTGGTCAAGATGAGAAACATCCGCATCATCGGAAACTCTGAACCCGAATCCTGCGTTTCCATCGCCTCCTTCAACATCGTGCATCGCGACCGGATCCTCCACCCTAAATTCGTCACCCGTCTGCTCAACGACCTCTTCGGGATCCAATCACGCGCCGGCTGCAGCTGTGCCGGTCCCTACGGCCACATCCTGCTCGGCATCGACACCCCGACATCCGATCAAATCCGGCGCTGCGTCCTGCGGGGTTGTGAAGGCCTTAAACCCGGCTGGGTTCGCATCAACCTTCACTACACATTTACCCGAAAAGATCTCGATTATCTGCTCCGGACTATTGAATTCGTGGCTGAGTACGGACATTTGTTTCTTAACGTATACGCGTTCGATCTCAGGAGGGCGGAGTGGAAACACCTTGATTTCCAGGATGCAGACATCCGCTTCAGTTTCGACAATGATTTCATTCCCTCCTCAATCAACCCCGAAGAACGCGAATCGCTGCGGCGCGCATATCTGGAAGAAGCCCGTTCCCTGGCATCGGAGATGGAACGGCTGGATCCGCTTTTCGCCATCGAAGATTCCAGGGATATCGAAGACCTTAAATATTTTTATTACTACCATTCAGCCTGACTTCGTCGACTGAGCACGACCGCTCCCCCTCGGTTTACGTGATGAAAACTACCCCTCAATTCACCCCAAAGGGTGATTGCACCGAGAGATGACCGAGCTTAGAATAATTGAGGATTTCCAGAAGATTATCGAGGAGAAGCCAATGTCTCTCAACAAAGAACAAGAGCAACTTTACAGAAAGGCCATGGAAGAGGCGAAGAAACAATTGGATACGATCGACGATGAGATGGAAAGAGAGATCCAGAAAGCCCGGGAAACATTGGCCAAGCTGCAGGAGTCGAAAAAATCCTTTTCACAATTATATGAAGGCGCCGCCCACCTGCTGGGACTTGAGATCGTCAAGGAAGAACCTAATGAAAATTCCGAGGCGGATTCCCCTTCTTCACCTCAGCAAATCGAGAAGACGTTGGAAACGGCCCCACAAACCGAAGAACCTTCTGAAGAAGCTCAAAATTCGGACAGCCAAAAAAATTGATCCCGTCTTCGGTATCAATGAGCAACACATGAGTTTTCCTCCTCTCCCCGGGTTGAATATCGTTATCCTTCCTGATATAAATAAAGGACTCTCAACGGAAACCTAAAGAGGGGCTTGGATGAAAAATTTTCTATTTTGGGTTTTAGCTTTCCTGATCACCGCGGGCGCCGCCGTCTATCAGCGCATGACAGGGCCGACTTACCCCGTGCGCGGAACAATCGTCATCCAGAACAACGGGATCGATTTTCAGCTGGATCGCAGTCACGAAACGCTTCAGGATTACCGGATCCACATCGAAGCGCCAAACCCTCAGATCAAGGGGTCCGTGGAATTCAAACGATTTAAAAGCCGTGATGAATGGAGCCATATCCCCCTGCGGCGGGAAGGAACCGTTCTGACCGCGCTTCTTCCTTATCAACCGCCGGCGGGAAAGCTGGCTTATCGGGTCATTCTTATCATGCAGGACGAAGAGGTGTCCCTTACGGGTGAAAAACCTGTCGTCATGCGCTTCAAGGGAGCCGTCCCCGGCTGGCTGCTGATCCCGCATGTCATCATCATGTTCGCCGCCATGCTTTTTTCCACCCGAGCCGGAATAGAAGCTTTCCGTCCGAAAAAAAATCCCCGTGTTCTGGTCATCTGGACGACCTGTCTTCTCTTCATGGGCGGAATGATCCTGGGTCCCCTGGTTCAGAAATACGCCTTCGGTGCACTTTGGACCGGATTCCCGTTCGGAACCGACCTGACCGACAATAAAACCCTGATCGCCATGATCGGCTGGATCATCGCTCTTATCGCATGCAGAAAAGAAAAGCCCGCTCGAGGGTGGGTGATCGCCGCCGCGGTCTTGCTTCTCGCGGTGTATCTCCTACCCCACAGCCTGCTTGGCTCTGAACTCGACTATTCCCAACTCCCTCCGAATTCAACGGAAATTTCAGCCGCTCCTTTCATAATCAAGCCTTTCGATCCCATCCATCATGCCGAAAACATTGACTTTATTCCGATTTACGCCTATCTTAACTATAGTTAATCTATAATCTTTATCTGAATATTATCTTTATTCCGAAGCCGATTCTCGATCCGGATTAATAAATTATTCGATGGAGGTCGCCATGCGTCTCAAATCCGGTTGCACCGTATTCTTTTTTTGGATGACTCTCGGTGTTTTCTTCTTCCCGATGGCCTGCAAATCTCCCACCAGCTCCTCTTCAACTCCGGATCCCGGGGGAGGAAACGGCGGAGGATCCGGAAGCTCCTTTTCATCCGATGTTCAACCCCTCTATAACGGAAAATGCACGATTTGCCACAGCGGAACCGCAGCGACCGCCGGCCTGGATCTATCTACCGGAAATGCTTACGCCAATACCGTTAACGTGGATTCCAAACAGGATCTCACAAAAAAACTTATCCTCCCCTCCGATGCCGACAACAGCTACATCGTCATCAAAGTCGAAGGCCGCCAAACCATAGGAGACAGGATGCCTTCAGGAACCGGCGATTTGAGCGCCGTTGAGATCCAGACACTGAAAACCTGGATCAATGATGGAGCTCAAAATAATTGATCCCGGCCAATCCTTTCCCGCTCCGAACGCCATAAAGATTTTGACCTGACGCTGAAACGGCACTTTCGTCCCTGGTTTCTCGATCCTCCTTCTCCTTTCAGACACGTCCATCTCCACGGTAGAAAGTTCGATGATACTCTTCATGCCGGATGGCACCGTTCATCGCCCCTCTTCCACACGCTTACTTCAGATTGAAGGCTACCGTCACGGTAAAAACGATCGGCGTCGCCTTTCCCTCGATATAAATCGGCTCATAGCGCCACTGCTTTACCGCATCAACCGCCGCCTTATCCAATTCCGGAACCGAGCGCAAAACCAGGACCTGTTCCACGGCACCCGTTCCATCCGTCCTGATGGACAGGATCACAACCCCCATCACCCCGGCAAGCCGGGCCCCCTCAGGGTAAATTGGCAGGACCTTCTTAATGAGTTTGGGAGGAGAGATATCCCCTGTCGCTTTAACGGCTCCTTTTTCCATCTCTCTGATCTTCTTTTGAACTTCAGGTGACGGTGGGTGCGGAGGCGGCGGAGGCGGCGGCGGATCCAGGTTCCCGCTGACTCCCGTAACATGGAAAGAGAGGAAATAAGGCTTCCCCTGGTTATCCTCGAATCCGAACACGGCGATGTTTTTTTCCGGAACGATCACCTCGGTTTCCATCAGGTTCTTTTTGGCGTCACCGGCCTGTTCGAAGATATTGATCAAAAACTTATAGCTGCGCTCCACAGGCTTATTGCCTGATCGAATGAAAGATTCTCCCATGATCGGTTTCAAACTGACTTGATATTGCTTGCCGTTCAAACGGAAGAAATGCATCATGATCTTGCCCTTTTTCGCCTCCCAATGCATCGGGGCTTCCGTAATCAGCGAAACGCCTTTCAAATTGAAGACTTTTTTGATCTGCCTTTTTTCTTCCTCCACATCGAATTTCGATGATATCCTGGCGGTAATCAGGGGCTGCAGATAGGACGACGTAACAATCTCCGGAGGAGCGGAGCCGCCTTCCCGCAGCCCTTCGAAAAAACGCATCCTGAGATCCAGGGTGATATCCTTCTGTGCGCCCAACCAACCGGCACACATCATCAGGATAAGACCGAATCCGAGTACTTTATTCAATCTCATGGTTTCCTCCTTAACCGATTTTTTCAGCCCAGACCATGATGAACTTGGAGTCTTTAGGCTGAAAGAGAAAAGTCGTCGCCGGTTTGTCTTCCAGCCGGATGGATTGAATCCGGAAACTCCCGGGGGATCCGTCCGCGGCCGGTACGTTGACGGATCGGCGGTGTCGGATCAACCAGAAGCCCAGAACAAGAACCATACAAAGCCCAAACACCTGAAACGCCCACCTCAATCCGGAGCGCGTCTCTCGCTCAGCGGGAGCGCGGCCGGTCGCGAGATCATGACGAACCCGCGGCCACAGAGAAGGGATCTCGCTCACTTCTTTTTCATCGACCAGAATACCGCGCACCTCATTGAGATCGGCAAGCTTTTGATGCCAGATCTCGTTTGCCGGCAGAAAATGACGGATCAGATAGTCCTGTAACAACTTGACCGGGATGATCCGGATTAAGAACTCAACCAACCTTGTTTTCCGCATTTTGATGCTCCAATAACGCTTTGATTTTTCTGCGGGCCTTGAAAAGATGCACCCGGGCCGTAGCGGCGGCACACTTCAATACGTCCCCGATCTCTTCCCCCGAATACCCCTCATTCGCCCAAAGCGCCAGGGCGATTCTTTCTTTGGGATTCAAGTTTCGCAGCAGGTTCTCCGGCAGCTTTTTCGAGGAGACGTTCGTCGGGTTGGACCAGCCGGAACCTCCGACCAGCTCCGTTCGCCTCAGCGACATGAATTGGTTCAAACGCTTCTTTTTCCGAAGTTGGTCACGGCACCTGTTCATGAGAATCGTATACAGCCAGTCCTTGAATCTCCTCTGTAAATCGAAGCTGTCCAGATGGATGAAGGCTTGAGCGAATGCATCCTGACAGGCTTCTTCGGCATCCTCCCGGTTTCCCAGGACATTCCAAGCAAGGGCCATCATCTTCGCTTGATATTTTTCCATGATAAATCGATACTCCTCGGCGTGGCCTTCAAGGCACCGCCGCAACCGTTCATTTTCATCCATGTGTCCGCTGTCTACTCTTAGGTACGTTCGAAAAAAATATATGTTTATTAACCGCATGAATCAAGTCTATTCCTGAGTGATCTCATTTTGACTTTTACTCATAATTTTTTTATGTTTGTATCTCTTTGCGGGATTCAAGCAAAAAAGGAGTATCTTCATGAAAAAGCATCTTGGACTATGGACCATCGTTTTCACCGTGCTGTTCATCCTTTCCGGATCCGCCGCTCCGCTTCCGGATCCGATTCCTCAGGAGCTGCGCTCCCTGGAAAGCGTTCCCGAAATCATGGCGTGGAAAACCATCCGCCCCGCAGTGATTTCCCCGGACGGAAATTGGTTCGGGTACCGGCTGTCGCCATCGGAAGGCAACGGAGAGGTCACCTTCCGCCACACCGGAGAAAAGCGTGAATTCCGTTTTCCGGACGGAGAAGTACCTCTCTATGCATCCTCCGGAAAAATCGCGTTTTCCGACGACTCCCGCTGGACGGCCTTCACGGTTCTTCAAAAAGCGGATGCCGTCAAAAAGCTCAAGAAGGAGAAAAAATCCGTTCACACTCATGCCGCTCTGGTCAACCTGGATAATGGTGAAAAGATCGAGATCGCTGACGTCAAATCATTCGCTTTTTCCGGCAAAAATCCCGGTTGGATCGCGTTTCATAAATATATGCCGGATAATCAGGATAAAGAAAAAAACAAATGGGAGGGATCCGATCTTATCCTTTACGATCTGCGCACCTCTCACGAACTCAATATCGGCAATGTTGCGGCTTACGCTTTTGATAAAGCGGGGCGACGGCTCGCATGGATCGTTGACGCCCAGGGGAAAAGCGGCAACGGCCTTCAGGTACGGGACATGGAATCCGGAGTTATTCGTACGCTCGACAGCGGCAAAGCGGTGTATAAGCAAATATCCTGGACCGAAAAGGGCGACGGCCTCGCGGTATTAAAAGGTATCAAGGACGAGGATTATGAGAACGAGCGTTTTTCGGTTCTCGGCTTTTCCGACTTGAAATCCAGCCCACCCTCAACCATCACCTTTGCTCCCGAAGAGAACACCTCTTTCCCGGAGGGAATGACCGTCAGCCCCAATCGTGCTCCGCAGTGGACCGAGGATCTGGAAGGCCTCCTTTTCGGGATCCATCATCTTACGAAAAAAGAAAAACCGGATACCGCCCCGGATGATCAGGGAACAAAAAGGGAAGATAAAGGTAATGAAGACGATAACGACGCGAAAAATGATGATCTCGACGACGACGAGCTTCCGGGACTTGTCATCTGGCATTGGAAAGACAAAAGGATGCAGTCCATGCAGCAGGTTCAGGAAAAAGAAGATAAGGATTTCAGCTTTCTCTGCATCTACCGCTGTAAAGAGAATAAATTCATCCGGCTGGCGGACGATGATCTGCGCGATGTAACCGCCGCCCCCAAACAGCGCTGGGGGATCGGCGTCGACACCCGTTCATATGAGCTGAAAGGGAACCTGGACGGAAGACGCTACCAGGATATATATACCTTAGACCTCAAGACCGGGATCCGGAAACCGGCGGTAGAGAGATGCCGTTGGTTCTACGGTCCGTCTCCTGACGGAACCCGTTTTCTTTATTACGCCGATGGACATTTTCTCGTCTATGAAATGGCTGAGGGAAGGTCGGTTAACATCACAAAAGATATCCCGGTATCATTCGTCGATACGGAGGACGATCATAATGTCGTCAAGCCTCCGGTTCGCCCCCTGGGATGGGTCAAGGACGGCGTCTCCGTTCTGCTTTCCGACAACTGGGACGTCTGGAATGTACCGGTCCACGGCGGAGAAGCTGTGAATCTGACGGTAAACGGTAAAGCTGAAGGAGTACGCTACCGCCGCCGTTTCAAACTGGATCCGGAAGAAAAGGGCATCGATCTGAAAGGCCCGGTCTTTTTCGAGGCCTATGAGGAATGGACGAAGAAATCAGGGATCGTATGCTGCAAAGACGGCCGTCCGGAAGTCAAAAGACTGCTGTGGGGAGACGCCCTGTTTTCTCTGCTTAAAGCAAAGAATGCCGATATTTATGTCTACAGCCGGCAAACGGACCGGGAATACGGTGACTATTTCGCAACGGACGGCACTCTCAAAAAAGGACGGCGTTTGACCGATGCCAACCCGCAGCAGAGCGAATATCTCTGGTCCGTCGGATCCCGCCTGGTCGATTACACCAGCGACAAAGGCGACAGACTCCAAGCTTCCCTCTTTCTCCCTGCGGAATATGAAGCGGGGAAAAGCTATCCGACAATCGTCTATATCTATGAAAAGCTTTCCCAGCGGCTCAACGCTTACGATGTCCCGCGGGCTTACGGATTCAACAAATCCGTATATACCAGCCGGGGGTACGCCGTTTTGATGCCGGACATCGTTTACCGGCTTAACGATCCCGGAATGTCGGCGGTCTGGTGCGTATTGCCGGCGCTTAAGGCCGCCATCGATACCGGGATCGTGGACCCGGACCGTGTCGGCCTCCACGGCCATTCATGGGGAGGCTACCAAACCTCTTTTCTGGTGACACAGACCGATATGTTCAAAGCCGCGGTCGCCGGCGCCCCGCTCACCAACATGCTGAGCATGTACAGCTCCATATACTGGAACACGGGCTCGGCCAATCAGCCCATCTTCGAAAGCAGTCAGGGCCGATTCAAAGGGGGATATTGGGATAATTCGGAGGCCTACACCCGCAATTCCCCGGTCTACTTCGCCGAACAGGTGGTTACCCCCCTTATGATCCTGCACAACGACAAAGACGGAGCCGTCGACTGGAACCAGGGCATCGAATACTTCAATACGCTTCGCCGCCTGGGTAAGCCGGTAGTGATGCTGCAGTACAAAGGCGAAAATCACGGACTCCGGATTCCGGCCAACCGCAAAGACTACGGGATCCGGATGCGTGAATTCTTCGACCATCACCTCCGGGATCACCCGGCCCCAGCCTGGCTTACGGAAGGCGTTTCCCATCTCGATCACGAAAAACATATCAAGGAACGAACCCGGGAGATACTGGAGATCCCGCCGCGGAAGAATCGATGAACGCCCTTCCGAATACGCCTTTTTCCTCGCCCGATGAGTATCCGCCTTCGGGAAATATCGAAGGGCGAAGAACCGGCGATCGCTGTCGTTGAGGATTGGAGCCGAGAGGGGGCGCTGGCTGTCGAGGCGCCAAGGTTTGGAAAAGGAAGCGGGGCTAAGGAGGATTCCTCTCCAGCCAGCATGCTTATATTAATTATAAAACTTTCTGGAAAAATGTCAAAAAAGGTGACGCGGCATATGCGGGAATTTATAGAAAGCCAGCAGGGGGATTCGAACCCCCGACCTGCTGATTACGAATCAGCTGCTCTACCGACTGAGCTACACTGGCTCATTCCTTCAAGGTGATTTGAACAGATAGAAATTAAACGAATCGGCTCCATGTGTCAAGGCCTAACTTCCCTCTCCCCCTGATATCATGCTTTTTTGACCCGCCTGCTGTTGATTGAATCCGGAGCTTCGTCTCCGTATCCCTCCCTCACATACCGTTATTCTCTCTTATGCTCTTGAATTGGCATGTAAATTGCTGCATTTAATGACAACGTGATCATAAGGAGCATGGCATGAAAGAACCCCGGGCTGTTTTTGCGATTTTCATTTTCGGCTTCTTTTGTCTTTCCCTACCCGTGGAATCCCAAGATTTCAACCCGTCGTTTCATCTGAAATTATCCGGAGGAATGGGGACATTGGACGGCGGCGATTTCAATACGGGGATCGATGGGATCAACACAAAGCTGATCGACCTGTCCGCTCTGTCCGGTTTCGCTACAGTAAGTTCCATGGATCACTTGAAATGGGGAGCGGATCTTTCCATCGAAGCGATCATGGACATCACTCCGTTTCTGGCGGCATCGATAGGGATCGGCTACATTCGACGTGATTTAGACACAACAGGTGAAATCGAAGTGATGGATATCGGTACCGCCGCCCTGATTCTGAAACCGACCTTCTCCGCCGTCCCCATCGAGCTCAACCTCTATTACACCGTCCCGCTCTTTTCTTCATTGAATGTCTTTTTCAAAGCGGGAGGCTCTTATTACCTGGGAAAAGCTGATTTTTCCTACCGAGAGGAAGAGACCTTGGTGGGAGCGCCGACAGTCTGGGAATATTCCAAAGGAACAGGAAACGCCGCTTCATTGGGACTTCAAGGCGGGATCGGTTTGGAATACGGGATATCGGAGCGAATCGGTCTGTTTTTGGAAGCGGCGGGAAGGTACGCCAACTTCAAAAACTGGGATTACGACGGGAAATACGAAAATTCAGTCGGCACATCACAATCGTTCAAAGGCACTTGGTATTATGCAGAGGCCTACGACGAAACCACCGATGATTATTACGCCTCGATCCTGCTTGAAAATGAAACCCCCAGCGGCTGGTACTTACGAAATGTGCGTAAAGCCGAGGTCGATTTTTCCGGCCTTTCATTCAGAGCGGGGATAAAGATCCGGCTCGGAAAAAAATAGCGGGAACATCCCTCTTACCGAGATCCGCCATAAGGCGCCGGCACACTTGGACATAACGGCCTTTTCGAAATCCGGATAACACGATTTCTCAATCGGGAACTCCTTTTTGAGGGATTTTTCTTATCCACCCTTTTTTATAGACGACTCAACGTTTAGGACTTGCTCCCGTGGGGTTAAATCCATTATGATTACACATCGAAACCGAACATGTATATTAAGAAACTGGAGCTGCAAGGATTCAAGTCGTTTCCCGAGCGGACAAAAATCATCTTTCACAAGGGCATCACCGCCATTATCGGGCCCAACGGCACGGGCAAAAGTAATCTTGTCGATGGCCTGCTGTGGGTGCTGAGCCGCAAGCGCAGCAAATCTCTGCGCGTGGAACGCAGCGGCGACATCATTTTCAACGGCAACGCAAAAAAAGCTCCCATGAGCATGGCGGACGTCGTTCTGACCCTTGGAGATGACGAGGAGGAGCTCGTCATCAATCACAGGGTTTTTCGGTCCGGCGATAATGAATACCGACTTAACGGAAAGACCGCCCGTTTGCGGGATATCCAGGATGCTCTCTGGAAGAAGACCATCGGAGAAGCCGAATACTTTGTCATCGAACAAGGCAGCGTGGGGCTTTTCCTCTCCTCCAAACCTGCCGAGAAACGCAACCTGCTGGAAGAAGCGGCCGGAACCGCTTTCTACAAAGACAAAAAGCGACAGGCGCATAACAAACTGAACAGCACGGAACAAAACCTGACCCGACTTCAGGACATAATCGCCGAAGTGGAGAAATCCAAGAATTCCTTGAAGCGTCAGGCACAGGCCGCAATCCGCTATCGAAACCTGCGTGAAGACATAAGGAGGCTCACGGTGCTTCAGTTCCGGAAGAAGATCGCCCGGCTGGAAGCGGAGCAGACAGACACCTCCCGGCGCTATCAGACCAGTCTGGACCAAGAGAATGAAATCCTGTCACGGATGAAACAGGCGGAAAAAGCACTGGCTTCCCTGCGCCAGGAAGTCTGGCGCCGGGAAAAAGAGGGCCGCGAAGAAAGAGACCGTCTCTTCGCGCTTAAAAACCGGCGGTCTCAATTGGAATCGGAGCGCTTCAAACAATCCAAAAGAATCGATTTTATTGAAGACAAAAAAAGCGGCGCCCGCCGCGGCCGGGAGGATCTTCGGCGTGAATTGAAAACGCTGGAGCGCGAAAACAAAAAAACCGAGGACACCTTGACAGGCCTTGAAGGCTCCTTGAAACGGCGCCGGGACGACCTTGCCGCGGCGGTCCGAGAACATCAAACCTCACAAGATTCATGGGAAAGGGCCAAGCAGACCATCGATTCCCTGCGCGCCGAACATCTGGACAAACTTTCCGCCCAGACGGAGATTAAAAATGAGCGCGGTAAAGCCGAAAAAGAGATCGAACTCATCCAGAGACAGGAAATCAAGTTGAAAGACCAAATCGAAAACGAGCGCAGGCTTTACCTTGAAACGGAAAAAAACCTGAGATCCGCCGAAAAGGAGTCCGAACGCCTGCATGACGAGCTGAACTCCCACAAACAGAGGTTGGAGAAAGAAGAACATACGGCTCAATCGCTTCGATCCGTCTTGGAAGAGCTCAACCGGAAGCTTGGAAATCTCCGCCACTCCCGGGATGAGACATCTCACCTTCTTCATTCTCTGCAAAATTTGCTGAGCAAGGAAAAAGACACGAATGAAGCGCAGGAGCTGAGCGGAGCTCTGGGCCTGTTTGCCGACCTGATCTCCTCCGATTCCCAACATACTCCGTTGGTCGATGTTTTCTGGAAGGATGAAGTGCGGGCGAATGTCATCCCCGCCTCCGACTTCCTCAAAAACCTGACCGGATCTTCCCCCCATGGACGTTTTCTACTCCTCCCCGACGGGGAAGAAAGAGAAACCGCTTCTCAGTCAGCCTGCCGCGAGGCGGGAGGGCTCGGCCTCCTCAAAGCCAACGTCAAACCCGCCGAAGGGATTCAAGGCCGGTTTTCACGGCTGATCGAAGCGGCGATCGTGCCGGATCTCAGAACCGCGGTGGGCCTGTGGCAGCAGCATACCGAAGCAAATTTCATCACGGTGGACGGCGACGTACTGCATGCTTCCGGCCTGGTTGTCGCCGGTCCCCAAAAGGAAGGCCTGTTCGCCCTCACCCAAGACATGAAATCAGCCCGGGTTAAACTGACGGGACTTGAGAAAGAGATTGTTCCGGTGGAATCCGAAGTCGAAACGAAAACGACGGCACGGAAAGAGAGCGAAGTTCGCATCCGGCGGTTTCGTGAAGACATAGCGCGCCTGGAGCGCACAATCGTTTCCCGGGACAAGGAAAAAAGCTACCTTGCCGCGGAAATAGCGAAGATATCAGACCGAACCCAAGTTTTTGAAAGCGAAACCGAGGTTCTCGCTCAGGATAAAAAGCGGATGGAGGCATCCATTCGGCAGGTCAGCACACACCTCACCGAGTTGGAGCGGGAAAGATCCGCGCTCCGGTCATCGATCGAAGAACAGGAAACATCTCTTGCTTCGCTGCAGGAAGCGAGTGAACACACGAGAACCCGCTGTTTCGAATTGCAGTCGGGTCTCGATCTGACGGAAGAGCGGATTAAAAATTTGAAGCAGCAGAACCGCAATATTCTGCAGCGTCGCGAGAACATTTCTTCAAAAATCGAAAATCTGGAGAATGAACTGCGGTCTGAAGAAAAAGAAGAAGCGGCGCTTAAACAGGATATATTCGATCTGACCCAGGAAGCAGGGAAACTTGAAAGGGAGCTCCGCGATAAAGAAAGCGAAATGCTGGAAAAGGAAAGCGGATTGAAACGGCATCAGGAAAAGCAGGCGGAGAGCGAGCAGGGCCTGGATGAACAGCGCATCAAATACGAAGCAATCAAGGAAGAGCGTGTCCAATGGGAAATAAAAAAAGCTGAGAGAGAGCGAGATCTGGTCAATCTGGAAGAAACGTGCTGGCAGGAGTTAAAGAAAACCATCGCCGAGGTCAAGCAGGAGATTTCCGCGGAAGATGTCGCCGACCGGGACATTGCCCCTCAGCTGGAAGAGTCGCAGGACAAGATTCAGCGCTTCAAAGCGGTCAATCTTATGGCGGAAGAGGAATACCGGGCCCAGAAAGAGCGCTATGATTTCCTCCTTCAGCAAAACGAGGACCTGCGCAGCTCCATCGACTCCACCAAGGAAGCCATCCGCCGGATCGATCAGGAAAGCCGGCATCAATTCCTCAAAGCTCTTTCGGAAGTCAATACCAACTTCAAGGATCTTTTCAGTCTGCTGTTCGACGGCGGTCACGCCGAGGTCAAATTAACGGATCCCGATCAACCGCTGGATTCGGGGATCGACATCATCGCTCAGCCGCCCGGGAAACGGGTACAAAGTCTTACGCTCCTCTCAGGAGGAGAAAAGACGCTGACCAGCCTGGCGTTTTTCTTTGCTCTTTTCAGATACAAGCCCACTCCTTTCTGTATCTTGGACGAAGTGGACGCCTCTCTGGACGAAGCCAATCTGCTGAGGTTTCTCAATCTGATGAAAAAGAATGAAGACGGCACCCAGTTCATCATCATCACGCATAATTTCAAATCCATGGAAGTCGCCGATTTCATCTACGGCACCGCCATGCCCGAGCCCAATTTTACCAATATCTATTCGGTCAAAATGGAAAAAAAAGAAACGGCGGAAGCTGAAAAACCGCCGGTGTCCTGAGAATCTCAGCCGACCTTGACGTCCCGGATATCTTCCCGGGATTTGGATTTTCCCAGCAGGTGTTTGATCCTGTATTTCGTCCAAACCAGGAAAAATACGATATAGACGCCGAGATGTCCTCCTGAAAACAAGCCCATAAACAGGGAGCGCCATTTGGACGGGGACAGGATGCGTTTTCCCGAGTCCCCTCCCCGCATGATCAAGTTTGCGATCTGAAACCAGGTCAGGCGATCCTTGAAAAGCGGGACATCGCCCTGCGCCGCGGGCAGCAAGGGGACCTTCCTCATGTCTTTCTTCTCGGCCCAGGAAAAATCTTGCGGGATAATGCCCTCCCGCTTCGCGATGAGCTCCAGCGGCGTGCCGGGATAGACATGAAGGATGGAGGTTGAAATCTCGGTTTTGGGATTGATCGTTTTCAGTTCATCGATGATCCGGATCGTGTCCTGCGCCTCCTCCCAGGTTTCCGTATGGTGGGAATAGATAATGAAGGCATCCGGAACAAAATCCAATTCCTTGGCCCAGCGCACGAAATTATAGGCCTGTTCAATATCGAACGCCTTGCCGACGATCTCTTTTCGAACCCGCTCGGCTCCGGCTTCCACACCGAAATGCCCCCAAACCAATCCGGCGTCCACCATTTTGGCCAGGAGCGGCTTGTCGACCAGGTCGATCCGGAATTCATTGCAAAACTTGATGTTGAGCTTTCGCTCCAGGATCATATCCATAATCCTGTGCAGCCGCCGAGGATCATAGTTCAGCGTATCATCGTAGAACCAGATGAATTCCGCTCCGTAGGCGTCGATGAGATGTTCGATTTCCTCAAGAACCCGTTCCGGCGAATTCCCGCGCACGCGCCTGCCCCAATTCGCGGGTGTTGCGCAAAAATAACAATCGAAAGGACAGCCGCGCGACGTCATGATGTTCTGGGCTTTTCTTTTCCGCCCGTCCGCGGTTTGAACCGTAAAATGGTACTTGTCCATGGGAACCAGGTGACGGGCGGGAAACGGCAGCGTGTCCAGGTCCTCGATCCGTTCTCTATCGCCCGTATATACGATCCCGCCGTTATGTCGAATATGCAGTCCCTCAACCTGATCGATATTTCCGCCTGACCTGAGCTCTCTCACGAGTGCCACCAGAGTTAGCTCCCCTTCTCCTTTGACCGTAATATCCACGTCGCGGACACGGCTCAAGGTTTCGGCGCCCGACATTGAGATATGGGGTCCGCCCAGCACCGTGACGATTTTTGGATCGACCTGTTTGGCGACGGAGGCCAACCGGAATGAATCAAACCGATTTTCCGTAGTGGTGGTCCCCCCCAGCAGGTGGGGACGGAATGCGCGGATGCGCTCACGAACATCCTTCCAACTCAATCCGAGGACATCCGCCGGAACGACATCCACCTCCACGCCTTCTTTTTCCAGAACCGCCGCCAGCGATAAGATGCCCAGCGGCGGCATGGAGGTTCCTTCACCCCAACGCTGAGCCACGTAACCCTGCGGTGGAACAAACAGCTGTACTCTCATGTTATCCCAGCTATTATAAATTACCGGGCGGAATGAGGAAAGCGCTTTCTCTTTACAAGCCGTTCCGGGAAACGGCTCCGGATCCGAAAATCACTGTTTTGCATGCCGGATTCCTCCGTAACCCCTCAATCCGCATCTGAAATCCCGCTTGCCTGTCATGAAATTTTTTGTCAGAATATTTGACATCGTATATGCATGCGATGTTTTAGGGTATTAATCCGAAAAGAGGAGTCAACGCGTGGCATATTTGATCACTATCCTGGCTTATCTCATTCTGATGCTGATTTTCGGCCTCATCATCTCGAAACGGGTGAAAAAAAAGGAAGATTTCCTGATCGCCGGGCGAACTCTGACGGCGCCTATCCTGGTTGGAACCCTGCTGGCCACCTGGATCGGATCGGGCGATATCTTCAGTGTATCCGATCTCAGTTACAATCATGGATACTCCTCATTGATCGGAAGCGCGGGGGGATGGATCGGAATCATCGTTGTTTTCTTCATCGCCGGTCGCGTGCGCCGTTTCGGACAGTTCACCGTCCCCGATATCCTGGAAGCCCGCTATGATAAATGGGCGCGTATCCTTGCGACCATCACCACGATCATCGCATACCTGACGATCGTCAGCTATCAATTTCGGGGCGGCGGCTGGGTTCTCAATACCATAACCGACGGAAGAATGTCCATCGAAACCGGCATCATCATCGTTGCGATCTTCGTCGTCGTCTACACTCTGTTGGCAGGCATGATATCGGTGGCATATCTGGATATATTCAATGGGATTCTCATCATCACCGCCGTATTCGTTGCCATTCCTTTTCTTATCAAGCATGTCGGGGGCATGGATTTTATCGCGGCGAATGTAACGCCTCGACGCCACCCGGTCCTGGGAAACATGTCCGGGATCCAGGCCATGGGGTATTTCGTGCCCACGCTGCTGCTGGCCCTCGGCAACGGCAACATGTATCAGCGGTTTTTTTCCGCGAAAAATGAGCGGGAGGCCAAAAAATCCGTTGTCGGCTGGGTTCTCGGCGTCGTCATGCTGGGCGTTGCGCTGCAGAGCTTGGCGGTTATCGGAAGCAGCGCCTTCCAATTGGGCGATAACATGCAGGGAAAGATCATTCTGGAAGTTGCTCACAAAGGCGTACCGGTCGCCGTCGGATGCGTTCTTATCGCCGCCATCGTAGCCATCATCGTATCCACGGCCAACAGTTTTCTACTGGTTCCCGCCACCAATGTTGTCCGCGATATATATCAACGCTTCATCAATTCCGACCTGTCCGACAAAAAGATGATTCTGTTTTCACGGCTGGTCGTCATCGGGCTCGGATTCATTTCTTTTTCGCTGATCTCCTTTTTCCCCCGGATTCTGGACGCCGCGTATGCGGCATACACGATATACGGAGCCGGCATCACTCCGGCCCTTATGGCCGTCTTCTTCTGGAAACGAGCCACGACCGCGGGAGGGGTCTCTTCGATCCTGGGAGGCATGACCGTCACCATCATCTGGGAGATCATCAATAAGATCCAGGGACAACTCCCCCTGGGAATCCCTGCAATCTACCCCGCCCTGTTCTGTTCGTTGGCCCTGCTTATCATTATCAGTCTGCTGGGCGAAAAACCGAAGCCCGACAAATGGAAACCTTTCTTCAAATAGGAGCCCCCATGCAAACAGGAATCATCAGAGATGCACGCTTCCTGGAACACGACATGGGAAGCGCCCATATCGAAAGCCCAAACCGGTTGGACGCCATCTACCGCATGATCGACCGGAAAGTCGATTTTCCTTTCCTGGATATTTCACCGCGACCGGCATCGGAATCCGAAATCCTGTATATTCATACTCCGGAGTACTATCGCCGGGTCCGCGGCACCGCCGGCAAACCGCATGTCCCCCTTGACCCCGACACCTCCACTTCCGCCCGTTCCTTTGAAACCTCTCTGCTGGCGGCCGGAGGCGTGCTCGCCGCGGCAGACGCCATCGTCGAGGGCCGGGTCCGCAACGCGATCGCCTTTATACGCCCGCCGGGACACCATGCAGAAATCGATCGGGCAAGAGGATTCTGCATCTTCAATAATATCGCCATCACCGCTGAACACTTGATACGCCTCCGTGGAATGAAACGTATTTTGATCGTGGATTGGGACATCCATCATGGAAACGGCACCCAGAATCAATTCTACGAGCGTTCCGACGTGATCTATGTCTCTATCCACCAATCCCCCTTTTTTCCCGGCACCGGATACTGGAGCGAAACCGGAAGAGGGTCCGGAAAAGGGTATACGATCAACGTGCCGCTCTCACCGGGCAAAACGGATGCCGACTATCTCTTCATCATGAAAAAACTGCTGGCTCCCATCGCGCTCCAATTCTCTCCTGATTTTATTTTGGTATCCGCCGGTTTCGACATCCATTTTTCCGATCCACTGGGGGGTATGGAGGTCACCACCGAGGGCATCGGCGCCATCACCCGGGAGCTCGTCGATCTGGCACGAAAAACCTGTGACAACCGGCTGCTCATCGCTTTGGAAGGGGGCTACAACCTGCAAGCCATTCAGGATGGAAGCTTGGAAGTTCTCCGGCAGCTTCATGGAAGCGGCCGCGCCACCACGTTTTCCGCGGAAGCATCGCCTGAAGCTTTGCGGGAGTTGGCGCCGGTGTTTGAGATGCACAACACTCACTGGAAAATATAGGCTTGAGCTGGATTATTCATGGAACAGGCTGATTAGATAAATATAAATCCTCCAATGGATATAAAACAATTATATAATCAGCCTGTTCCACCCTTTGGGCGCACCAATCTTACCACGTCGCCATCGTCGCATCCCGATCGACGTAGCCCGGTACGCCTCACGAGCTGCATCCTCGGCGCCACGGCAATCTTGGTCTCGTGAATAACCCAGACTTTTTTGGAGACCGTAGATTCTGCTCTTTCCTTAATACCCGGGTGGGGCGGGTCGGAAGGAACGGCGGTGTGAGGTCGTCGTTTAGATGGGATTTTAAACGCCATATAAATAGCGGTTTATTCTGCGGTTCCGTAACTCGTCCCTTTGGGGCTCAGACATACTCACCGGCCTCCTCCGTCGGCTTCCCTCACAAACCCCCATTTTCAGGCTAAATCCCATATGGCACTCCTCATCTCACACTGCCTTATCCTGGTTTTGGTGCTGAAAGACGTCTGGTTGCAGATTTGATTTCCACCTAAATACCCGGGTGGGGCGGCGTCAGGGTGGGCAGGAGGGCCTCGATTGAGTTACAATATGTTGTTTATGATGTATAGTCTTTATGTCATACGTCATCTATTGGAGACAAAACGGCCTCCGGTTTATATATACCGACTGAGGAAGCATTTGGCATGCCGTTTGCATTATATTGAAAGTGAAGGAGTGGAGGAGAATATGAGAATAAAAATATTTTCAGCAGTCACCGCCCTCATTTTCTTGACCGGCATGACGATCCCTATCCAAGCGCAAACCGATGATTATACCGAGCCGTCGTTTGTCCGGCTCAGCCATATAAGCGGAGGGACATTTCTCCAGCGCGCATCGGATCTGGCATATGAAGAGGGCGAAATCAATATGCCCATCGCCACCGGCGACAGAATCGGAACCACCGACGGCAGGGCGGAAATCTGTCTGGGAAACGGGAACTACATCCGATTGGATGAAAACACAAAACTCGATTTCCTACGCCTTCCCGACGCCGAAAATCCGCTGACACAGATCCAAATCTGGTCGGGAAGCATTTACGCTCGTATCTCCTCCCTTGAAAACGAAAAGGATATCGAAATCCATACTCCCGATGTTTCCTTATACATCCTTGATATCGGTTTGTACCGTTTCGATGCCCGATCGAATCCGGAAACAACGGTCCTGGTTTTTAAGGGACTGCTGGAAGCCGCGGGGAAAGACCGTTCGGTTCTGGTTAAAGATGCGCAGCGTCTGATCGCTTCCGAAGGCCAGCTTTCGGACAGCCCCAGCATGTTTCTGGCCGTTGCCGACGACGGATTCGACATTTGGAATGAGGACCGCGACACTCAAATATTCAGGCATCTGGCCCAAGAATATCTTCCCGAGGAATTGGATGATTTCGAGACCGAGCTTTCGGATTACGGGAAATGGACCACGATGGAACCTTACGGTTATGTATGGGTTCCGCAAGGAATGGGCGTCGGCTGGAGACCGTATTCGAACGGACGCTGGATCTGGATGGCGCAGTGCGGATGGACATGGCTTCCCTACGAATCCTGGGGTTGGGCGCCTTTTCATTACGGAAGATGGCACTGGGACCTGGGGCTCGGCTGGTACTGGATCCCCACTACGGTTTGGGGACCGAGTTGGGTCGGATGGTACTCCGGCGCCGGCTACTACGGTTGGGCTCCTCTCAGTTATTACGGACATCCCGGGGTCATCATCAATAACGCCTATTATGCGCGCTATTCCGATCCTTATCCCATGTCCTCAAGAGCTTTGACCGTCGTCCATAAAAACCAGCTCCAATCCCGTAATCTTTCCCGCGTCGCATTGAGCGAAACGAAAGTCCGGAGCATTGGAAAAATGAACGTCGTTCGGAGGGGGCCCGATTCCCGACCTGCCTCTTCCAAGTTGTCAGTCCAGAGGTTGGACAGAGATAACAAGGTGCTTCTCCACCGCGGAGAAAGTCCGGTGCGCTACCGGACCGGCGAATCGAGCACCAACCGCACCGCACGAACCGGCTCCTTTAAAACGGGATTATCGGAGGCCCGAAAGACACGACCGAGCATGAGCCGAACGCTTTCGACACGTACAAAACGCGGATACCCGTCCTCATCCTCCATAACATCGAAAACGATTTCACGCGGTTCCGCGTCTCGGTCTTCATTAGGACGATTGTACAATTATATTTCAGGAAGCAGCGGCAGACGGTACATCAAAAGCTCAAGTTCCCGAAAGTCATCCGGAAGTTCTTCCGGCATCTCATCCCGCAAAACCACTTCCCGCTCTTCCATCAGCCGAAGTCCCTCAAAAAGCTCATCTCGTTCCCGCTCCACAACAACGCGAAGCAGCAGGGGGTCGAAAACGAGAAAATCATCCTCCTCCGGATCCAAAGTCAGGAAAAAGTAGAACACCTTTTCTATTGAGCTCGTAAAAGAGGGGAACAAACGGGTTTTTTGTATTCGCCTGTTTATTTGCCGATGAGGGAATAGTAATCCAAAAGCATCAAATGATCTTCGTGCGAACAGAATCGGTTCGGTTCGGTTCCGGGAATAAAAACCTCTTTAAACGGAAACAGACAGAACGGCGTCGCCAACAGACCGGTTTTGCGGTCGATCTCGGCGAATGAAAGGTTCGGAGGCATGATGAATTCTTCTTGCACCACTTCTTCACCATTTTCCTCGGCCAACGCTTTTTCGTCTTCGATCAGGTGACTGAAAAAATCGATCCACGCCGGCAGAGCGGCTACGGCACCCGACTGACGATCCCCTATGGGGATGCGCCCTTCCCGATGTCCGACCCAAACCCCCGCACACAGGGAGGGGGAAAACCCCATGAACCAGGCATCGCTGAAATCATCCGTGGTTCCGGTTTTCCCACCCAGAGGTTTATCCAGAAAACGCGCGGCCTGAGCGGTCCCGCGCAGCACAACGCCCTGCAGGAGCGAGGTCATGATATACGCGATTTGAGGGGAAATGACTTCCTCGGATTCGATTTTGCTCTCTTCCAGTATGTTTCCTTCCTTGTCTTCGATCCGCGTGATTAAATACGGATGGATCCTGATTCCCTGGTTCGGAAATGTGGTAAAAGCTGAAACCAGTTCGATCATTTTTATTTCGAAAGCCCCCAGAGACAGCGACAGGTATGGGTAAATGGGAGAAGTGATCCCGAATTTTTTCACGTAATTAACGCCGGTCTGGGGCGAAATATAGTCGAGGATCTTGGCGGTCACGATATTCCGTGATTCTTCCAATCCCCAACGCAGCGTGATCCGCCCCTTGTATCTGTGATCGTAATTGGGCGGATCCCAGATCTCTCCCGACCATTTGTCGGCAAAATCCGTGAGTTCATCTATGATCGGACTGGCGGGCGTGAATCCGTTCTCCAGAGCCGCCGTGTACAACATGGGCTTGACGACGGATCCGGATTGACGTGTCGCCTGAGTCGCATTGTTCCATTCGCTTCGCTTGAAGGAATACCCGCCCACCATGGTCTTGATCTGGCCGGTTTGCGGTTCAATAGCCAGAAACGCCGCATCGAGTTTAGGTTCCTGATCGAGGGCCGCGGTAAGCTCCCATTTTTCCTCATCCTTTTCGAGTATTTTCACCAGTATGATATCGCCGCGCTCGATGATTCGGGTCAGGTCATCGGTTTCGGTCCACGCGATATCGCGGTTGGTGAGTTTTCCCGTATACTCGCCGATACGCAGGATCGCTTCGCGCTTGGTCACCGAAAGCACAAGGGCTTCAATCTGGTCGTCCACATCTATCTCTGAAACCCGCCAGCTGGAGAAAAACGATTCTCCCGTTTCCTCATGCTTGATGGGCTGAATGATGCTTTCCAGTTCTTCCAGACCTTTCTCGACAAGATTGACCTTATCGTCCCGCCATCCCTGTCGTTTATCCAGGATATGGAGCTGCTTGCGCACGGCCGCTTCAGCATATTCCTGATACCGGACATTCAAGGTGGTGTAGACTTTCAGCCCTTCCTTATATAGCGAATCCCGCCCGTAATTTTCATAGAGATATTTCCTTACCTCTTCCTTGAAATGAGCGGCGAAATCCGAGTCCGATCTGTGAAGCGGAAGCACATTCAACGGTCTGGCTTTGCTCTCCTCCCCTTGCGCATCATCGATGTAGCCTTCCTCGACCATTCGGTCCAAAACATGATTTCGGCGGCGCAGCGTACGCTCCGTATTCGTATACGGCGAATAGAAAGAAGGCAGCTGCAAGATACCCGTGATCATGGCGGCCTCCTCCAGTTTCAGTTCGGAGGCGGGTTTATCGAAATAGAGTTGAGCCGCGGCTTCCACGCCATAGGCTCCATGCCCGAGATTGAATTGATTGCAGTAGAACGTAAGGATTTCCTGCTTTGAATAGTTGCGTTCGATTCGAAAAGCCAGGATCGCTTCCTTTAATTTCCGCCTCAACGTCTGCTTGCGGTGCAGGAACAATTCCCGAGCCAGCTGCTGGCTTATGGTACTCCCTCCGTGCAGTTTCCGCGGCGTCATAATGAGGCGGACATCTTCTTTCAAAGAACGCAGGATGCCCCTGAAATCGATTCCATGGTGTTGATAAAATCGTGAATCTTCGGTCGCGATGATGGCCTGCAGCAAAATCTCCGGTATTTCCTCAAATGGGATCTCGATCCTTTTTTCGATGGCGTATTCACCGATAACCGTTCCGTCATCGGCATAGATGTACGTGATAATGTTGGGTTCAAAGGCCTCGAGGAGGGATATGGAGGGCAAATTTTCCAGGATCGCCTTGTAGGCCCCAATGAAGGTGCCGATCCCCAGAACCCCTATGACGACCACGGACCACAGCACTCGCTTCCCCCACTTGCGGTTATCACCCTTTTTGAAAAGCCGCAGGGGATTCCATTTGCGCAAATCGATTTTTTTTATAAGGAGAACGACTTTCTTGGCTTCCGACATAAGAATTTAATATAGCAGAATTCGACTTCACGGTCCAGATGAGGGAGGAATCGACACCCCGGAAATCACCCAGTTTTTCAGATAACCCAGAGCTTTTTCCCTGATCTGATGATGAATCCGATCGATCGATATTCCGGCATCTAGATGAACGATATTGTCTCCTTCGAATCGTTGGAAGAGGCCTCGAACCAGGTTCAGATAATCCTCCCGCTCAAAAAGCAGGTCCCTGGTTTTCCTGTCTTCGGTACGTTTGAGCCCCGCCTTCGGATCAAGGTCCAGAATAAATACCAGGTCCGGAAGCACGACGAATTCCAGGTTGGCCCGCAGGATGCGCTCCGGATCGATCCCTTTTGAACCCTGATATGCGATGGTGGAAAAATAGTAGCGATCGAGCACGACCACTTCCCGCCGTTCAAGAGCCGGCCTGATATTGCGTTTGACGTTGTCCCGTCGGTCTTTTTGGAAAAGCTCCAGCTCTTCTTCGGGAGTAAGAGCATTTTCGCTGACGGCTTTTTTTCTGATCTCCCGACCCCATGGACTCTGCGAGGGCTCATGGAAACGAGAGACCGTGTACGCCTCCTCACGCAGCGCATCCGCCAACAGTTCGGCCTGAGTGGTTTTTCCGGTTCCGTCGATTCCTTCCAGAACGATCAGAATTCCTTTTTTCAGTTTCACGGTCTTTTTTCGTTTCAAAACAAGCCGATGATAACCCAGCAGTCTCAAAAGTTCAATTCATTCACCATGAAAACCCTCACGGATTTCTAAAAGGGCTGAGGACGATGCAACGTTCTTACCACCTGTCGAGGTTATGAATAGGTGAAATTGAATTTTTAAGAGGTTTATGCTAATTTAATATAAAGATTCAGGAGGCAGGGAAATGAAAAAAACTTCCATCGTCATCGCTCTCGTAAGTTTCGTCTTGGGACTATTGATCGCAGGATCGATATTCGTATTTGTCCCGGATAAAGACACACAGGAATTTGCCGCGGATGAAGCCGTTTCGGCTCCGCTGACATCACCTCTTTATGCCTCGTCCCCTCCTCCCATCCAAGCCACGCCGGGTAGGGATTTCACGGAGATCGCCGAGCGTTTGGGACCCGCGGTCGTCAGCATTCTCGCGGAGAAAGTCCAAAAACGCGCATCGATGGGTTTTCAAGATCCCTTCGACGATTTCTGGAACCGCTTTTTCGATATGCCGCGGCAGCGTGAACGTGAACAGGAATATCGAGCTCGTTCCCAAGGCACCGGGTTCTTCATCAGCGCTGACGGGTATATACTGACCAACAATCACATTGTGGAAGATGCGGTCAAGGTGACGGTCACTTCTCTCGACGGAGATGAATACGCCGCCGAGCTCGTGGGGACGGATGCCAAAACCGACCTGGCGCTGCTCAAGGTCAAAACCACAGGGCATGCTTTTGCCCGCCTTGGAAACTCAAACCGATTGAAAGTCGGAGAATGGGTGCTCGCCATCGGCAATCCCCTGGGAATGGCCCATACCGTTACGGCCGGAATCGTAAGCGCCAAAGGGCGCCAGCTACCGGGCATGAACGCGCCGACCTATCAGGATTTCATTCAAACCGATGCTTCGATCAACCGCGGCAACAGCGGAGGCCCGCTGGTCAACATGCAGGCCGAAGTCGTCGGCGTCACCAGCATGATCTACTCTCCTTCCGGAGGCAGCATCGGCATCGGATTCGCCATTCCCTCCAATCTGGCCGAAAAAATCACGGCACAGCTCAAAGACCAAGGCAAGGTGGTCAGAGGCTACCTCGGGATCACCATCCTTCCCGTCAATGAAGATCTGCGCAAACTCCTGAAACTGGAATCCAAACAGGGCGCCGTCATCAATTCCGTCACGGAAGATTCTCCCGCCGCCGAAGCCGAACTCAAAACCTATGACGTCGTGCTTAAATTGGGAGCGCAGACGATCAAGGACGCCAACGATCTCATGTTCAAGGTTGCCGACCTTAAACCCGGAACCCGCGTCGACCTGACGATCATTCGAGACGGCAAGCAAATCATCGTGCCGGTAAAGATCGGCACTCTCGATAATGAGGAAGAACCGGAAACTTCGGAATCCACTGAAAATGACATCGGTATTTCCGTAACCCAGCTGAATTCCGGTTTGGCGGAACGCTACGGCCTTCAAACCAAGGAAGGACTCCTGGTAACCGATGTTCGCCGCTACAGCGAAGCCGAAGACAAGGGCATAAGAAAAGGAGACATCATTCTCGAAGCCAACCAGAAATCGGTAAAAACCGTTCGCCAGCTTCAGGCGATTCTTAAGGACTTGAAATCAGGCGACCCCATCATGCTGCTGATCCGGAGGGAAAACAACCGCACGTTCCAGGATGCCATCGTTGTCCTGAGGATCCCCGAATGAAATTCGCCAAGGTCCACTCCCTGGGAAATGATTTTCTCGTCATGGACGAGGGTGAGATCCGGGAGCTTTCCGAAAAGGAAGCGTTTGCACGCCGCATCTGCGAACGGCACACCGGAGTGGGCGGAGACGGGCTGCTCCTTACTTCCATAAGGGATAAAAAAAAGGGACTGGTCAACATCCGGATATTCAACGCCGACGGAACGGAACCGGAGGTCTCCGCGAACGGTCTGCGCTGCGCGGCCACCTATCTCTATTACCGCAATAAGATCGATTCCCCCAGCATCCTGTTTTCCACCACCGCCGGACCCAGGGAATGCGAGCAGATCGAACAGAAAGAAAATTTCTTTAAAATCAAGATCGAGATGGGAACTCCTCGTTTCGACTCCAAGTCCATCCCCTTCGACGACGGAGAAGAACACGAGAAGATTCTGGATTATCCGCTCATCATCCAAGGAAAAACCTATCCCATCACCGCTCTCTCGCTCGGAAATCCTCACTGCGCCATATTTTTCGACCGCTTTCCCTCACGTATCGAATGGAACCAGATCGGCTATGAGATCGAGTTCCATCCTTTTTTTCCAAAACGCGTCAACATCCAGTTTGTCCGCGTGCTGAGCCGATCCGACATCGAAGTCCTCTTCTGGGAGCGGGGGGTCGGGGAAACCCTGTCTTCCGGCAGCGGCTCCGGGGCTGCGGCCGTGGCATCCATCCTCAAAGGCTTGACGGAAAACAAGGTCAACGTCAGAACGTCCATGGGGAATCTCCATGTGGAATGGATTAGTGAAAAGGCTTATCAGATAGGCCCGGCGCAGGTGGTTTTCAGCGGTGATTTCATCTGATTCATAATCCCGTCGAAAACGGTCAGAACATCGTATCGACCCGAGCCACGGAATACGCGAATTATTTTTTTGCGTCGGAAAAATGTTTGAATCCCCGGTGTTCCAGTTTTTTCGAGCGTCCTCGTCGATCGATCACACGGACGTCCGATCCCGGAAGCATTCTCCCGATTTCGGTCAGATGGAACTCTTTTTTGAGTTCCGAGAGCCTTGGCTTCCCTTCAGGCCGCAGACAAAAAAGCAGTTGATAATCCTCTCCCCCATGAAGCGCCTCCCGATAGGGGGTTCGACTGAATTCCCTGACCTGAGCGGATACCGGCAGTTTCCCCAGATCTATTTCGGCTCCGCAACCGCTTTCACGGCATAAGCGAACCAGATCGAGCGACAATCCGTCACTGAGGTCGATCATTGCGGAAACCGGCTCAAGGGCGCCCAACCGCCGGCCCAGCGCCGTTTGCGGCCGGGGATCCAGGAATGCACGCAGCAGATGATCCGTCTCGGATCCGGCCCCCGGACCGACCCCCCGCTTCAACAACCGAAGCCCCAACCGCGCATCACCCAAAGTTCCAGAGACATACAGCAGATCCCCGGGCCGGCCTCCGTTTCGCGGGACGATTCTTTGGGCTTCTCCCAATAAGGTCACGGATATTGTAATGACCGCGGCCCGGGTGGTATCCCCTCCGATCAGGGAAACACCTTCCTCTCCCGCCGCCGCTTTCAAACCCGACAGAAAACTTTCCAGCCATGACGGCTCGGTTTTTTCCGGCAGCCCGATGCCGAGCAACGCATAACGCGGATCTCCTCCCATGGCGGCGATGTCGCTTACGTTGACGCTCAGGCTTTTCCTGCCCAATAATTCCGGTGGGTGCCATCTTGTGCGGAAATGCGTGCCCTCGAGCAAAAGATCCTTGGTGAGGATCAAAGATCTCCCTCCCCAGCGAAGAACCGCGGCATCATCTCCTATGCCGATAAACAGATCAGGGTCGATCCGACGAAAATCCCGCCGCAAAACCTCGATCACGCTGTCTTCCTCGAGCTTGGGTAGTTTCATGCACCCTGCTTTCAGGCCGCGGAGGGAATATCGGAATTCATGTTCGAAACGATATCAGGCCGTTTTGCCCGAAGACCGCACACCGGCGGCGGTGCGCTTTCCGGACGGCTCCGCGGCCGCGACCAAGGCATTGGCGAATACGTCATCAACGGTATCGGCAAAGATAAACTCCATTTCTTTCTTCACTTTTCGCGGGATGTCGATCAGGTCTTTCTTGTTTGCCTTGGGGATTATCATTTTCCGGACCCCGGCCCTCTGGGCGGCCAGCACTTTTTCCTTGATCCCTCCCACCGGAAGCACACTGCCCCGGAGAGTGATCTCACCGGTCATGGCCACGTCCCATTTGACTTTTCTTTTCATGCATACGGAGATGAGAGAAGTCGCCATCGTGACTCCGGCGGAGGGACCGTCTTTGGGGATCGCGCCTTCCGGGATATGAATATGAAAATCATTTTGAGCGAACATGCGGTTGTCGATCCCCAATTCTGCGGATTTCGTCCGCGCATAGCTCAGGGCGGCCTGGGCGGATTCTTTCATGACGTCTCCCAAAGATCCGGTCAGCGTCAGGTGTCCCTTGCCTTTCATCTTCGTGGTTTCGACGAACAGTATTTCACCGCCCGCGGCGGTCCAGGCCACTCCGGTGGAAACTCCGATACGATTTTCTTTTCGGAGCTGATCCCGAAAAACCTTGTGGGGTCCCAGGTATTTTTCGACGTTCTGGGAAGTAACCTTGGAGAGCGTCTTCTTCCCTTCAGCCACCCTGCGCGCCACTTTGCGACAGACCGTGGCGATCTCTCTCTCCAGGTTCCGCACCCCGGCTTCCCGGGTATAATGAGAAATGATCTGTTTGATCGCCCCCCGGGTGAACATGATCCATTTGGGACTCAGGGCGTTTTCCTTGATTTGTTTGGGAACCAGATGCCGAAGCGCGATCTGCAGCTTTTCCTCCTCGGTGTAGCCGGGGAGATGCAGAATCTCCATGCGGTCGCGGAAAGCCGGCTGGATGGGATCCAGCAGGTTGGCCGTTGTGATGAACATCACCTGCGAAAGATCGTAAGGCACTCCCAAGTAGTGATCGCGAAAGGAATTGTTCTGCTCGGGATCCAGGACTTCCAGCAAAGCCGAAGAGGGATCTCCCCTGAAATCGGCGCCGATCTTATCCACTTCGTCCATCATGAACACGGGATTGTTGGAATTGCAGCGCCTGACGCCCTGAATGATCCTTCCGGGCATGGCGCCCACATAGGTGCGGCGGTGACCGCGGATCTCCGCCTCATCTCGCACTCCTCCCAGGGAGATCCGGATAAACTTCCTTCCCAAAGCGCGGGCGATCGAGCGACCCAGCGACGTTTTTCCCACTCCCGGAGGGCCGACGAAACACAAAATGGGTCCTTTGATCTCTTTCGAGAGCTTGCGTACGCCCAGGTATTCGAGAATCCGCTCCTTGACCTTTTCCAGCCCGTAGTGGTCCTCGTCCAAGATTTTTTTGGCTTTGATCAGATCGAGATTGTCGACGGTTCGCTTGTTCCAGGGAAGCGCGAACATCCAGTCAAGATAATTTCGCACCACCGCGGTCTCGGCGGACTCGGGGTGCATCTGAGAGAGCCGCTGGATCTGTTTCTCCAATTCTTCTTTGACTTCCGCGGCGACTTTCAGTTTTTTCAATTTATCCCGGTAGTTGTTTATCTCTTCCTGGATCTCACTGCCCTCGCCCAGCTCCTTCTGAATCGCTTTGATCTGCTGGCGGAGGAAATACTGCTTTTGAAGCTTGTCCATTTCGCCTTTGGCCTCGCTGCTGATCTTCGACTGAACATTCAGCAGCTCCACCTCTTTGGTCAGCAGTTCATACACCTTGCGCAGACGCGGTTGAGGATCGACCATTTCCAGCAGATCCTGGGCTTCCTTGACCTTGAGATCCAGATTGGCGGCCGTCAGATCCGCCAACCGCCCCTGTTCATCGACGTTGGCCGCAATGATCATGATTTCCGGAGGAATGCTTTTCCCCATGGTGGAGGCTTGTTCCAATCCGTCCCGGACATTTCTGATAAGGGCTTCGGCTTCGATGGTCTTATCGCTTTCCTGGGGTTCATGCAGGACTCTTATCTTGGCGGAATAGTACGGCTTGTCTTCGTACAGTTCGTCCACCTGAGCCCGAACCAGCCCCTGAGCCAGGATCCGGATACGACCGTCCGGAAGTTTCAGCATGCGCATGACCAGGGCCACGGTGCCGACCGTATAGACGTCCGATTTTTTCGGGTCCTCGATTTCCATGTCCTTCTGCGAAAGCAGCAGGATCATACGCTGTGAGGAAAGCGCGAAATCAACGGCTTCCTTGGATTTTTCCCGCCCCACAAACAGAGGAACCACCATGTACGGAAAAACCACGATGTCCCGCAGCATCAATACGGGGAGCTCGCTGGGAACGTTTAGCTTTTCACCTTCCTCTTCGATATATTCTTCCACGTCATCATTCAGTTCATTATCTTTGTTCGCCATTTCGTCCTCCATCTCTATTCTCGAGGTTCCTGGATCTTCAGTACCACCTCTTTTTCATCTTTCTGCTTGTACTTCAGCAGCATCAAATTCAAGACTCCGTTTTCAAGCGAAGCCTTCGCCTTTTCCGGAATGATGGTATTGGGAAGAAAAATGATCCTGCGAAAATTGCCGTATTCTCTCTCCAGTCTCACATAGCGGACCGGAGTTTCTTCCCGCAGTTCTCTTTTAAAGCCCTTAACCTCAAGGCGACTGCTGTGCAGTAATATCGAGATATCATCCCGATCAACTCCGGGGAGTTCAATCTCTACCCTAATATAATTATTTTGCTCCGCGATGTCTACGTAAGGCACCCACCCGTCATCCAATCCTCGCCATTTCTGTTCACGGACGAATACTTTCCCTGCGATACGGTTGATTTCGGTTTCGATTCTGATGATGCGTGAGACCGGTTTTATGCGTTTTCCCATTTCATCCGGATATCATTTTTCTTTCAGAAGACTTTCCAGTTCCTGCTTGAATTCGAGAACGTCTTTAAACTCCCGATAAACCGATGCGAACCGCACATAGGCCACCTTATCCAGGGCCTTGAGCTTGTCCATCACAAGCTGTCCGATTTCCGATGTGGAGATTTCCTTCTCCGGAAGCTCCTGCAGTCTGGTTTCAATCTCTTCGACCATTTCCTCCAGCTTGGCCACCGGCACCGGACGCTTTTCGCAGGCCTTCAGGAGTCCTCGAATCAGCTTCTGGCTCTCGAAGGGCTCGCGCTGACCGTCCTTTTTGATCACCATATAGGGAATCTCCTCTATGCGCTCATAAGTGGTGAACCTCCGCGCGCATTCGAGGCACTCCCGGCGGCGGCGTATCGTCAGCCCGGATTTGCTCTCCCTCGAATCAATCACCTTGCTTTCGGAATGGTCGCAATAAGGACACTTCATCGAATGGCGTTCTCTCCCAGTTTTTTAATCTGAAGCAATGATATCCCCTCTTTCCACAATATAGCATAACCGATGAGACATGTCATGACAAGCTGCAGGGCATGCACCACGATGGTCATTCCGGCGGCTTTACTGTCGCTGATAGGGAAAAAGGCCGTCAGTCCGAGCTTGCTGAAATAATGATATCCGCCCACCATCCCCGGCGTGGGGATAGAGGCCCCGACGGCGGTCATGAAGACATAAGGGATTATCGCAGCATATGGAACCGAAAGACCGAAGGCGAAAAAGACGATCCAGTAGAATAAATCGATTCCCAGCCAGACAACCAGCGACAGCAGGATATAGGCAATGAGGTTTCGAAACGAGTGGAAAAACTTCAAGCCTTCGAAAAATTCGTCCAGAAGCTTGATGACGGCCGTGGAAAGCTTTTTGGGAAAGGGCCTGAGAAGCCGTGAGATCACCGCCATGGTTTTATCCCGGAAAAAATATAACGAGAGAATCAAAAGCAGCATGATCGTGGCGAAAACAACGCCTCCGATCCCGCTCCATTTAAGGATGGCATACGTCCGCTTGTCGGGGTTGAAGGATGATGAATAGAGGGAATTGAAGAAAAGAAAAACACCGAGCAGAAAACAATTGGTGAAAATATCGAATATTCGCTCCACCAGCTGCGTGCCCAACACGAATCCCTTTTTCATGTTTTCCTTATAAGCAAGGAACAGGGGTTTCGCCAGTTCGCCCAATCTTCCCGGTAGAAGGTAGGTCACGGTAAAGCCCACCACGGTAGCGGCAAAACGGCTGTAGAGTGTAATCCCTTTCTTTTCATGCCGCAGAAGATAGTCCCAACGGATAGCCCGGGTGATGAGATTCACCGGCGCCAAAAGCACAACCAGCACGAAGAGCAGGGGTTTCACTTCCGCCATGGACCTCCAAACCTCGGCCCAATTCAGGCTGCGGAAGAAAAAGAACAATAGAACTCCCGTCAAAAGGAACAACAGGGTGATTCGTATCCAAGTCTTTTTCATTTTAAGCGCCATGGTAACACCATCCTGGGGAGGTGTCAATCTGGGAAAAAGCGGACAAAAACCCGCCAAATCACCCATAGAAAAAAAAGCTCTTCATCATTGGAAATCCCCCGTAATCGAAACCGGATGAAAACCACATGCATTGGGGGATTTTCAGACGATGACTCACTCATCGCGCAAGGAGTTTCTTTCATATTTTTTGCTGAAAGCCACATTTCAGGGCTTGAAAATTGCGGCGATATCGATTATCATCTTTCCTACGCTGGGAAGTCGTCCAATGGTAGGACACATGACTCTGGATCATGGAATCGGGGTTCGAATCCCTGCTTCCCAGCCAATCAGATAATCCCCTTTTCCTCCAGGAAAAAAACGCTTTTCGACGATCTCTGATTTAAACACCATAAAGCCGATTTAAGCGAGTTTCTACAAATTTCGTGAAATATATGTGACATGGATAAGTCTGCATTCGGATAGAGGGCTTTATCCGGCTTTGAATTCGCTGAGAATTGCAGCCGTCTAACGGTTAGACTTATAAGACATCCATTCCCCAATTTGTGGTTTGAGGATGAAATCACCTGCTCGCTGATATAGCAGAGATTTTCATGCATATGTCCTAGGTCTACTCAAATCTATTTTGATTATTCTCCTGGCCCGAAATTTGAGGGATTAGTTGCTGAATCATGAGATCTTTGATACGTTATTGGAAGTCAGGGTCCTATTGGAGCGCTGGCGATAATTGCAATCGGCCGCACAGTTCACTGGGCTACAGGCGGACCTTCTCCCACAAAACTGGTCCATTGAAAATGTTAGTTTTTCTGGCAAAATCATAAGCGGCAGGTTTTGTCGATGAAGAAGTCAATGTTCAGTGAAGAGCAGATCGCCTTTGCCCTGCGCATGTCGGAGACGGGCACACGCGTGGCCGATGTCTGCCGGAAGATGGGGATAGCGGAGCAGACATTTTACCGGTGGAAAAAGAAGTACAGAGGACTGGGAGTCCCCGAGCTTCGCCGCTTAAAACAGCTGGAGGAGGAAAACCGACGTCTTAAGCGCATGGTGGCTGATTTAAGCCTCGATAAACAGATGCTGCAGGATGTGTGGTTGGTGGACTCGTATCGGGTAAGTGAACGGCGGGCCTGCGAGGTCATAGAGATCTCTTGCTCATCCCAACGCTATGTATCACAGTGGAAAGACGATCGGGCTCTAAGGATGCGGATTCGTGAGATCGCAGCCACACGAGTTCGGTACGGATATTTAAGGATTCATGTCCTGCTTAGACGTGATGGCTGGCGCGTCAATCACAAGCGGGTATACCGGATTTACAGGGAGGAGGGGCTTAATTTGCGTAGGAAAAGGCCTCGCCGGCATGTTTCAGGAAGCCGACGGATGGATCGGCCTCATGTTGATTGTCCTAACTCCTGCTGGAGCATGGATTTTGTCTGCGACAGCCTCTTTAATGGGCGCCGTTTCCGGGCTTTAACGATAGTCGATAATTATAGTCGCGAATGCCCGGCAATCGAGGTTGGAAAAAGCATCACGGGTTCCGATGTCGTCACTGTGATGGATCGAGTCGTGCAAGAACGGGGTGTTCCGAAACGGATCCAATGCGATAATGGATCAGAATTTATTTTAAGGGTTTTGGATAAGGGGGCCTACGAAAATGGTGTAACCATGGATTTCTCAAGGCCTGGCAAACCTATGGATAATGCCATGATTGAGTCGTTCAACGGATCGTTCCGGGACGAATGTTTGAATGTAAATTGGTTCTTGTCATTGGAAGACGCAAAAGAGAAAATAGAATTGTGGCGCGTAGATTACAACGATTTTCAGCCGCATAGTTCGCTTGGAGACTTGACGCCACACCAATTTGCAGAGCAGTTTGAAAGCCGGAAAACCACATTTTTGGCTGGTACAGTTTTTGGGTTTGGCTCACCTTCCACATGCGACAGCCGCGAAGCCTTCGCCTTATTCAAGTGTAACCCTGAACAATTCGACCTTGTGATTACAGATGTCAACATGCCCTATAAGGATGGTTTGGAATTGACCAAAATACTATTGTCGATCCGGCCCGATATCCCAATTGTCATGAGCACCGACCTCACCCAATTCAACCTGGTGAAACAGCAGGAAAGCTTCAAGGCCATCGATATCAAAGCCTTTCTCATCAAGCCTTACGAAGAGGGCAAACTCTCCAGTGTAATCTCGGAGATGTTGTCCGGTTCATCATCGGAAAAATATAATCGAGGCCCAGCTCCAAATTTCAGGGAATCAGAAAAAAAAGAGTGACATTCAAGATAAGACAAAAATGGAGGTGTCCAGTATGAATATTTTTAGGAAATTAGAAAAAATCATGATCGTCGTTCTTCTTATCATTATGACCATCGTTCTGATTCTGGCCATCTTTGAACTCGGCTGGATATTGGTTAAGGACATCATATCTGAACCAATATTTATTCTGGAGATCAATGAGCTATTAGAGCTTTTCGGACTGTTCCTCCTCGTTCTTATCGGCATTGAGTTGTTGGATTCGATTAAAACATATATCACCGAAAATGTTATTCATGTAGAAGTCGTTCTTATTGTTGCCATCATTGCTGTAGCTCGAAAAGTGATCATCCTAGATTTGGAAAAATTCCCCAGTCTCACCTATGTTGGTGTGGCAAGTATTATTTTAGCGTTAGCCATCGCTTACTACTTGGTCATCAGAACACACAGGTTTAAAAATCCTGAAGCGAAAGATGACAAGACATCCACCGGGGAGGCTTCGAAACTTATTTAAACATGAATGGGGGCATTTGCAGCCTGGCTGGATTAACTGATTGATTAAGTGATAGACACAAAATCCTTCCAGGGGAAGCATTTTCTTAATATCGATTTTTCGGCCCGAAAATAGCTTCTAATAATCGAACTCGCAGCGGCACTGCTTAGAACCTATTTTCACCCTCATAAATAAGCTTTAAAATATTTTTTCCTGAGGCAATAACTTTATAAAAGTTACATTTCAGGTGAGTCAATGCGAGCGGGAAATATAATTATCGCTGATCAGACTGGAGCTGGACCAATCTAAGTTATGGAAATAAATTGGAATACAGCTGTGAATTCCTCACTAATGCCTCTGCAAGCCCATACGCCAGAGGCGGATCCATGCATAATATTCCATATTATTCTAGTGTCATATTGGGAGATGTTATTTTATTCGAAACGCAAAGTATCGATCGGATTGGCTCGTGATGCACGTACTAAGTGATATCCCATGGTTAAAATAGAAACCAGCAGCACCATTAAAGTGGACAAAGCAAAAGACGTCCACTCGATCTCCGTATGATATTCGAAATTCTGAAGCCAACGATACATCACATACCATGCCAACGGGAAGGCAATCAAAGAAGCAAAAACAATCCATCGAATCAACTCACGAAACAGCATAAAGACGAGACTGTGGGAAGAAGCCCCAAGAACTTTTCGTAGGCCAATTTCTTTGGTCTTCTGTTCTGCCGTAAAGAGTGATAGCCCGAATAAGCCCAAACAGGCAAGGAAAATTTCGATAATAGTAAGCATGCGAATCCCTTCACCCACTTTGGTCTCTTGCCGATACAATGCTTCAATGCGGTCGTTCATAAAATTAAATACAAGTGGATATTCAGGTGCAAAGTCCTGCCACGTCTCTTCTATAAAAGCCAGAATTTCCGGGATTTGATGCGGATCCATCTTGACCGCCAGGAAATTAACACCTGCAAAAAGCCCTTTATCTTTTAGTAAAGTCAAGGTTAAGGGTTCGATGCGCTGAGTTAGAGGCTTGAAATGAAAATCTTCCAGTATCCCAACCACTGTGGCATTCTGTAACAACGAGCTGGTTGTGATGGTTCGACCGATCACATTCTCTCCCCCCATCAGGCGCGCCGCCGTCGCGTTGATGAGGACAGCATTTGCCTCATCCGTAGAGAACTCCTCAGAGAAGTTTCGCCCTTCAATCAAGTCTATTTGATAAAAGTCGACAAAATTATGCTCCACACATGAGTGTCGAATGATAAAACGGTCATCTTCGATCTGGCCCGGCCAAGAACACCAACTGCCGGTGGTAATCATAAAGGGCAGGTTAAAAGATGCGGTGGCTTCTACAATACCCGGATGCTGCAGCAGTGCATCCTTGAAAGGAATATGATTGCGGCGAATGCGTTGATCATTCAGTGTGATCATTACGATGGGTTCACCATAAGCGTTTGAACTCTTCTTCTTCAAGTATTGAAGCTGGTCGTCTATGATAAATGAACCGATGAGTAAAAATACGGTAATCACGAATTGAAAAACGATCAATCCATTGCGGAGGCGTCTCTTACCATGAATTTTCATCTTTCCTCTGGCTAACATTACCGGAGATAGAGCCGAAAAATACAACGCAGGAAAAATACCAGCAGTATAACCGACCACTAAAGGAACGCAAAACAGAAGGAATGTGGCAACCGGATCCTGAAAAATATTAATTGAAAGGGAGCGATTCCAGAATTGGTTCATAACGGGTAATAAAAGAAAAAAGGATGAGAGACTCAACACCATGGCCAGTATGGCAGTCAGCAGAGATTCGCCCAGAAATTGTCTGATGATATTTCCGCGGGTCGAACCAAGCACCTTCCGTAATCCAATCTCCTTCAGTCGCTTGGATGCCTGAGCGGTGGAGAGGTTGATATAATTCAGGCATGCCATCAGGAGGATGAAAATAGAGATCACGCCCAGGATGGTCACATATTTTATGTCCGTATTCATAGCCATATCCGCCTGAAGATTGCCTCCTACATGGATTTTCTTCAGAGACTGCAGATGATATTCGGGACGCTCCAGGCCGTATTTTTCCTTCAAGATGTCAAATTTATTCGCCAGTGCGGCTGGATCCGCATTCTCTGCCAACCGAAAATAGGTGAAAAATTCCCGGGATCCCCATCCCATCAGAAAATCCTGTCCTATGCGTGATTTTAATGTGGACATCGAGGCTACAAAGTCAAAACGGAAATGCGCATTCTCGGGTATTTCCTTTAAAATCCCCTTTACATGGAAATCAAAGCGATTGTTAAAAGAGAAAATTTTTCCCACAGGATCATTGGTTCCGAAGTATTGAGAAGCCGCACGGCGAGTAATCAAAACAGCAAAAGGTTCTGACAGTGCTTCACGATCATATCCATGTTCTAAGGGAAATGAGAAGATTTCCATGATCTCCGGATCCACAAAATAAATACGCTGCTCCTGAATCAATGAATCCTCAATGTGCAGGAATCCCTCGAAAAACATCACCCTACCGGCCTGCTCCACTTCCGGGAACATCTCCACTAGTGCTTTAGACAGGCTGGCTTGAGTCCGGCTGCTGCTTCGATCCACAATCCGATAGATCCGGTCTGCGTCTTGGTGAAATCCGTCATAGCTCAATTCATAGCGAATCAATTGAATGAGGAAGAGACAGACAGTCATGCCCATGACCAGGCCAGCAATATTAATGAAGGAAAAACTTTTGTGTCTTCGAATATTTCTCAAGGCGATTTTTAAGTAATTTTTAAACATTTCATAACTCCAATATACCGTTGATAGGATTAGAAACGGCAGAGGCAGAATAATTTGCCGGACATACCAGATATTCGCCCGGAATCGACCCTCCTCAGAGAGGATTATGCGGTATTCTTCTTCCGTATCGCCCAGGATGCCGATGTTTTTTGAAAATGAAAGGATAGCAAGGATCCTTTCAGCGATTTTCGGCGGCCTTGTCCTTTTCATTTGCCGGTCTTTTCTCCCCAAATCTGCTCTGCGTATCCATTCCATATTCTTCGCTGTATTTTATAGGCATGTTCGAGTGCCCTGCTGCCTTCGGGTGTAAGTCTGTAGTAGATCCGGCTCCGCCCCCCCCGTTCAGGTTTGGGTTCTCCTGTGAACCGTATGACAAATCCTTTCTTGGTCAACTGTTCAAGGATAAAATAGAGTGTCCCATAGGGCAGGGCTTTACCCGTGGCATTCTGGATATGTCGTTTTATGGCAACGCCGTAAGCATTATCTTTAAGCCGCAGGATGGTTAAAAGCAGGGTCTCTTCGGCTTTGGTCAATTCTTTCATCCGAGATCCTTTCTCAAATTTTTACAAGTAGCTTGTAGATATTCATATTATATATACGTGTTTCTTGTAAAAAGGTTATATGATCTTGGAGTTTTATTCAGGGATTTTAGCTGTCTTTGATATCACTCATGCCGCGGGGAATCAGCCAGATTGGTTGTAGCCGACCGAATGTGAAACATGACTGCGCTCACACCGACTATGTGGTGATGTCATGGGGCTATGACAACCTGATCAGCCCCCCCATATCGATCCAGCATATTATGTATGATTTTGCTGGAGAATTGCTACGGCGAATATACTAGTGTTTCCGTTTTAATTCAAACATACTAAGCCGACACTGTCATATTTTGAAACGATCGAAACGTATCTGAAGGCCCACCAAGCACTTAAGATGTTAAACAAAGCTAATGACAAGTATATTATCAATTTTTCAAGAACAAAGGTTATTCGACCTAAACTCCAGCCGATGACCAACTTGATGATCCCTATTAATAAGAAAAAGAATCAAAACTCAAATCCATATATTTTCTCCGGATCATGGAATCGGGGTTCGAATCCCTGCTTCCCAGCCAATCATATAATCCCCTTTTCCCCGGCCTTCTCATCAGCCCCCGATTTTCTTCATCCACCTTCTGCATCATATGGATGCATGCCGACGATCCCTGGATTTGCACCAAGTGACAAGACTCAATAATGCAGGTCTTTACCCAAATGATCCTGTTGGATGCTTGCAATTGATATCTGGATGTGTTTTATTATTAATAATATGAATTTGCGCATTTGGCTTTGGAAAGCCCCTCTTTTTAATCTATTTTAGTCTGTTCTAACCCGCGTCTCTTTGACAATTCTTCCGACAGTATGAGGCGGAAATCCGTCTGAAATCGAAGATCTCAAGGCTGACACCCGGGTGTTACCCAATAAATCTATATAAAAGGAGGCTAATGTCATTGGCTTTTGTTGTTTTAAGTGAAAACGAACCCATCGAACGTGCGCTGAAAAGATTTAAAAGGCAGGTTCAGCGCGAATCCATCATGAAAGACTTCAAGAAAAGCTCCGTATATCTCTCCCCAAGAGAGAAGAGAAGGAAAAAGGACAATCAGGCGAAAAAACGCATGCGGCGGCGCATCAGACGCCAGAGACAGAACGAACTTTTCTAAAATTGTGGAACGAATGAGCAAAAACACATCTATAATCCCAGCCCGATTCCGCAGTCATCATGCCGTTGGGCCGTATCCATGATTTCCAAGCGAAGGCGGTCCGCTCTCTCTCCCCCCACGTTCATCCAGGAATATCAGGATCCATGGAACACGCTGCTGATCGATCTTGACGCGCTGAAACACAATTGGAGATGGTTGAGTTCTCATGTTCCCCATGGCTGCTCCCTATATGCCGTCCTCAAAGCCGACGCCTATGGGCATGGGCTCAGAGAAGCGGCCGCGGTTTTAAGTGATATCGGATGCCGACATTTCGCGGTGGAATCTCCTCAGGAAGCCATCACACTGCGCAATAGCGGCATCGAGGATGAGATACTGCTGATGAATCCCATCCCGGCCTGGATGGCGGAACAGGCGGTTCGTCATGACCTCAGCGTGTCCGTCATTCACCGTTCAATCCTCGAGCCTCTCGAAGAAGCGGCCGAAGCCTTGAACAACCGATGCCGAATCCATGTTAACATGAACTTGGGATTGAACCGTATGGGGATTTCAACGCGCAAGGTCCCTCAGTTGGCTAAAGAGGTATTCCGGTATCCTCATCTGAAACTTGAAGGGCTGTTTGGGCAGCCCCATGATGCCGCTACGGCGATGGACGCCATGGTCAAGCTGCAGTCAACGGTTGAAAAACTTAAAAAACAGGGGATCAACATCCCCCAGGTCCACTTCGCCAACAGCATCACCTTCCTCCGCTTTCCGGAAGCCAGGAAGCTGGGAGCCCGACTGGGTATCCTGCTCTACGGCGTGATGCCCCCTGAAGAAGCCAACGCTTCTGCGCGGAAACATCCTCTGAAGCCGGTCATGAGCCTCACCACCCGTGTGGTCCAGATTCAGCATCTTCCCAAAGGAAGCCGATTAGGATACCATGCCAGGGAAAAGGTCGCCCGTGACTCCGTCATCGGAGTGCTTCCTCTGGGATACTATCACGGCCTCGACCGCAAAATGACCAAGAACGGCAGCGTGCTCATCCGCGGCCAACACGCCTTTTTCAGCGGATCAATCTCCATGAACGCATCCATGGTGGACATCACGGACATCTCCGGCGTCCGCATCGGCGACGAGGCTCTCCTGTTCGGCACCCAGCACAACCGCCGTATCGAATTGAACGACTTGGCCCTCCGTACCGGCACCATCGCCGCTGAGCTGATGATGCGTTTCGGCGGCAGTGTCTCCAGGAAATACAAATCAACTGAAAAGGACGTGTCGACCCGAATCGATCTGCGGGAACTGGATCCCCGATTGGAAATCCGCTATATCCAGACGGTCAAACAGCTTCCCGGCGATATCACCTTTGCGGATATCGTCGAATTCCTCCAGTCCCATATGAAGCCCTTCCATGATTCCAGCGACAAGATCTCATCCGCTCTGGATTACGCTCTCGCCTCCTCGGCGCCGGGGAAAGGCTTCCTCCTGCTTGTCCTCTCCGGCGGAAGGATCCTCGGTGCCTTGGTTACCGTCCGCACCGATACGGGAGGGTTCATTCCGGAGAATGTGATCGTTTACCTCTGCGTACACAAGAAATTCCGGAACATGGGGCTGGGTTCCCGGCTGATCCGGGAATCACTGGAATGCACCGAGGGCGATATCAAGCTCCATGTGGAGAAGAACAATCCGGCGGTATCCTTATATAAAAAACTTGGATTCACCTCCGACTACCTGGAAATGCGCTATATGAAGGGAGACCCTAAATCATGAATAAACTTTTCGAAAAATATTGCCAGGACATGCAGGCCTGGGATGCATGCGCCGAGATATATGAAAAACAGATCGTCAGCGGCCATCCCGATATCACGGCCTACGAAGAGTTCGAAGAAGACTTTTTCGACCGCATCCTCCGTTTTCTGGCGGAAACTCAGGAACGCCCCATCAAACTGATGGATATCGGTTGCGGTTCCGGCAGGCTCCACGTTCGCTACGGAGCCAAAACCGCCGATGTCAGTGACCTGGAAAAAGATCATCCCCTGGTTCAAAAAAAAATCATCAACGGCAAACTGGCCTTTGATCGCCTTCTCGAGCGAAAGTTGAAGGAAGTCTGGGGGATCGATTTTTCCCATAAAATGCTGGACCTGGCACGCCGAAAGCTAAAGGGCCTCGGCCTGGAATCCAAGGGAAGCGCCAAGCTTACACTGGAACAAGGATCCGCTTTCGAATTGAAAAACGAGCCCGACGATGCGTTCCCGGTGGCGGTCTGTCTCGTCAATTCCATCGGCGTGATGCAGGGACCTGAAGGTGCCCAGGAGCTCTTCAAATCCATGCGCCGGGCGGTTGAAAAATCCGGAGGGATCGCCATCATCTCCAACTATCAGAAGGAATATATCGAGACTTACGGGCTGGGTCAATATGAATCCACCATGGATGTCTCAGGTCAACCGTGGTGGATGGTCCCCGACACCTATGCGAACTTAAGCTATGTTCATATCCCGAAATCCTACAAGCGGGCGTTCAGCCGCAATCCGGAATTGATCGTGGATGTGTTTGACCGGGAAGGCCATGTGATCCAAAAGGATTTTACACTGACCCGGGATCCGGACCGAACGGCTCAAGTCATCGACAGCGGCAAAATCCGCACCCACACCGACTATGAGTCAAACTGGTACGCTTTCGACCTGGTCGAATCCTGGGTACGGAATTTCTGGGGCGAAGAGGCTTGGCATGTTCCCACCATCAAACTGGACGCGCTTCGAGCGGAACCGGCACAGTTTTCCATATTGGACGTCAATCAGTCGCTGAAGCCCATCCTCGGGAGGTGGAATGTCGTCTGATGAATCAGGATTGGATTCAATATGCCATCATCCTGATCTACTTCCTTTTCATCGTCATCAAAGGAATCCGGCGCACAAAGAACATCCATGACACTGATGACTTCCTCGTGGCGGGGCGGAATATCAACTGGTTCTTTCTCCTCGCCACCATGGCCGCCACGGTCCTCGGGGGCGGTGCCTCCATCGGCGCCATCGGCCGGACCTATGAATGGGGCATTCTCATGCTGGCCGTCTCCACCGGCTGGTACATTCATTTCGTCTTTTCCGGCCTTTTCGTCGCGCCCTATTTCCGCCGGCACAAACTCTACACCGTAGCCGGCTTCTTCGGTGAGCGTTTCGGACCGCGGAGCCGTTTCGCCGCCTTCCTGCTTTCCCTTATCTTTTCCGTCGGTATCCTGGGCGCCCAGCTGGTCGCCTTCGGAAAAATCATTACCACCATGATCCCGGATGCCGACTACGTACCCGCGGTCATCATCGGCGCCGCCGTGGTCATCCTCTACAGCACGGCGGGGGGGCTGCTCGCCGTCATCCACACCGATGTCTACCAGTTCATCATTCTCATCGCCGGATTCCTGATCACCCTGACACTTTGCATTCCCGACCTGCTTGATCATTTCGGTCGCATCCGAACCCTCGTACCCACGGAATTCTTCCGGCTGGACGGAGGAAAAGGCGCTGTTTTCCTGATCTCGACGTTTTTGACATTTCTGTTGGGGGAAACCTTCGCCCCCGGCTACGCCACCCGTTACTGCGTGGGAAAAACCATCCGCCAAACCAAGCAGGGCATTGTGGGGGCCGGTCTCTTCCTGGCTGTCACCTTCCCGGTGATTCTTTTCTTCATCGCGCTCTACGCCCGTCTCAACTTCCCCAATATCGACAGCGAAGCCGCCCTCCCCATGACCATTCTCAAGCTCAACAATCCCTTCGTCGGAGGCCTCATTATCGCCGCCCTGATGTGCGCCGTGATGTCTTCGGCGGATTCAATCCTCAACTCATCCACAGCGATTTTCGTTAAAGACCTCTACGAAGAATACCTCGCCAAGGGCGCTCCGCATCCTCAGAAAGGATTATTGATCGCCCGCGTCAGCTCGGTGGGATTGGGGATTTTTGGGGTGCTCCTGGCTCTGGTGATGCCCAACGTGATCGACCTGCTGCTCCTGACCTACAACCTCTGGGCCCCGGGGATCATCCTCCCCATCATCGTCGGTGTGTTCTCCAAGGATAAAAGTCCGGAATTCCGGAACCGCATCTTCATCACCATGCTCGCCTCCACCGGCGCCACCATCCTGTTCATGATTTTCTACGGATCCGGCGTTCTCCAACCCAGCGTCTTCGGAGTTGGAGCGTCCTGCCTGGTTTATTTATTTTTGGTGCTGATGGGTATGATAAAGAACCGTGATGGAATCCCGACCAGAAACCGGACCTCTATTCTCAGAGACGAGAACAAAGAGCAGCCAAGACGCTAATCCCCTTTTCCCCTGAAATTTTCTTCACTCATTTCAACCGAATTTATCACATATTTTTAATACGGGAAGAAGACTGTCTATTAAGATTCCGGAGGACCGAATGAATCGCTTTGACAAGATGAGCACAAAGGCATTGATATGGTTGTGGATTGAACAGGAAAACCAAAGGCAGCGGACGACACGTTCGACTACTCTTCTTTACTGAAATTCACGAGAGCTTATATCTCTATTGCAAGAGCGATAGCGGATACGCCATACCGCTTTCAATTCTTGCAACCAACTCAGAAAACACAGAATGATTGAGGAATCATAAACTCTTCCAATCTTTTCGTTTTCAGGCCTTTCTTTCTTGATGCATCATCAAGAGAATAAATTGATATTTTGGGGGCACCACTCCGGTTCCACATTGTTCATTGACAGCCGTCCTTTTCCCTTGTAGATTAATCATAGTATCTAAGCGAAACGGCTCAGTCGTCATACAGCATCCGACAGGTGACGCTTAAGAGGGCCCAAATCAATGAAACAAGGGGAAAAATCATGAGCAAAAAATCATCCATCAAACGGCGCGAATTCCTGAAGCTGTCATCCGCCACGGTTATTGCGGGATTCGCGGGAAACCTCACCGCCGAGCCAAGGCAGAGCGATATCCTGACCATAGAAGAGGCCGCCCGGCGGGTGGGACGATTCCAGCGGCGGAAGCTTGGCTACAGCCAACGGGAGGTTTCCATCATGATCGGCGCCGGCGACCTGGCGCCCGCTCCCGCCGAGGCGGGGATCCTCTGCGGGATGAACTACTGGCACAAGGCAAACCGCTGGATCCGTACCGGCACGCCGGATTCCATCCTGAAAAACCGCGACGCACACTACTGCCAGGTGACGGTGGACCGGATCGAGGGCGACCACTTCGTGGGCCGGATCGACGAGGAGAGCCACTACTCCTATGTCAAGGAAGCGGTGAAGCAGACGGGCCTCGGTTATTTCGATGACATGCAGCTCCATTACGGATACCACAACGTCGATGAGCTGAAGAAAGAGCGCGGTTTCGTCCGTGCCTTCGAGCGTTTGAAAAAGGAAGGTCTGGTGAAGCACCTGTGTCTTTCCCAACACGGCTATGCAGGTCACGCCAAGGTTCCGGGCGGACAGAGCGCCTCAGAAATCCTGACCGCTGTGGTTGAAGACGGTCTCTACGAGCATGCCCAATTCATCTATTCCTACGGCGCGGACCCTGAAATGGACCGGTTCATGGAGCTTGCCCGCAAGCGTGGATTCGGCACCATCGCCATGAAAACGGCCCGGGGCATCGGCCGCATGAAGGAAGATACGGCGTTCATGAATAAAATACCAGCCGGCACTTCCCCTCATCACGCACTGACGCGCTGGCTGACCACATCCACCAAGCTCGACGCCGTGGTCATCCGCGTTAAGAACCTGGAAGAATTCGCGGAGACCTATTCCGGAGCCGGAAAAACCCTTCGCTCCCTGGATGCCCGCGCCATCGCCGCCATGACGGTCCGGGCGGACCGTACAGCCTGCCGCCTATGTACCTTGTGCCAGCCCCACTGCCCCCAACAGATTCCCATCGCCGAAATCCTGCGCTTCGAAAGATATGCCTGCGACGACCACGACCCGTGGAAAGCCCGGGCGCTTTATGCCGGACTCGACCGCCGCGCCGACGCCTGCGTCGCCTGCGGCACCTGTCTCCCCCACTGTCCCCAGGGTCTCAGCATACCCGACAAACTCGCCTCGGCCCATACACTCCTGAGCTGAACGCGATAAACCACTGGGGTGATCCGTTCCCAGAAAACGGATTCACTGAATATTTCCGGTGCTTCCCGGTAAATTGAGATTGCTTTATAACGACTCTGGATCATGGAATCGGGGTTCGAATCCCTGCTTCCCGGCCGACCCGATAATCCCCTTTTCCCCTGAAATTCCCGGTTTTGTCCTTTCAGCCGTAAACCCGTAGCTTCAACACAGCTTCAAAACCATCATTTCAGCACGGATCAACATAATCTGAGACATATATACAAACCCATTGAGTAATAATTTACATGTTAAACCTCAACGGCAGCAACTCCATGAATCCGGGTTCACGTCAATTTCCTCGTCCTTGACTTCTATCCGCGGCTAAGAATATTATTTTTCCGAGAAAAACTACAATCCCGTATTCACAGGGTGACGACGCTTCTGTAAGGAGATAAAATAGCGATGTTGGGACATTGGACGGCTTTAAAGGCGGAGCTTGCCCGAACAGATATTATAAGGCCGTGTGAACGAGTATGAATATTCTGTGGCCCGTCCTGGACCTATACAGAGGAAACAACCAGTTTCTCGGGATCATGACGATTGCCGGCCTGCTCGAATCGTACGGGCACCATTCTGAAGTGGTAGATGCCGACTACCGGACGGTAGCGGACAAGCTGCAAAAGGGCGATTTCAAGATCGTTGCGTTCAGCACCATGAGCTTGTACTGCCTATCCTACCTGAGGCTCAACCGGAAGCTGAAGGAGACGTTTCCGATTTTTTCCGTCTTCGGAGGACCCCATCCCACCTATTTTCCCGAGATGATCCATCAGGAAGGAGTCGACGGAGTTTGTATCGGCGAAGGCGAATTCGCCATGCTCGATTTGGTGCGGAACCTTTCAGCCGGGAAACCCATAACCGACATTCCGAATTGGTGGGTGAAGAAGGACGGGCAAGTCCACAAGAACGCGGTTCGCCCGCTCATTGAGGATCTTGATGAGCTTCCTTTCCCGAACCGCGGGATATTCAGGTCCGTCAATCCTAAAGGGACCTGGAGAACCGTCGTCATGACCACCCGAGGGTGTCCTTACAGCTGCACCTATTGCTTCAACAACGCGTACAAGAAGCTTTACACCGACCGCGGGAAAATCATACGGCGGAGGAGCGTAAGCAATGTCATCAGCGAGATGGAGACGATCAAGCGGCACTCCTGCTACAAATATATCCATATCGTCGACGACCTCTTCACCCTGTCTTCCCGATGGATGAAGGAATTCACCGACGCATATAGGGAGAATATCCGGCTCCCCTTTTCCTGTTTTGCCAGGGTGGAGCACATCACGCAGGAAGTCGTCGACGACTTGAAACGAGCCGGATGCAGAAGGATGATCGTCGGGATCGAAACAGGCGACGAACGGATTCGACAAAAACTCTTCAAGAGGAACATGTCCGATGAAGAGATCATTTCCGCCGCTCGTATGATCAAAAAGGCAGGGATCAAATTGATGACCACGAATATCCTTGGGATTCCCGGCGCCTCACTGGATTCGGATCTCAAGACATTCGATTTGAATGCCAGATTGAAGCCGGACTATGCGGGCGTCAACCTCCTCCAGCCCTATCCGGGAACCGAAATCTACGAATACGCACGCCGTCTGGGCATGTTGTCCTCAGAAGTGGGGGATGGTGAGCGCAAGGAGGTAATGATCAGCTCGGTCATCAAATTCCCGAGTGAGATGGAACAAAGAAAAGCCGAAAACTTCGAGAAATTCTTCTCTTTGGTCGTTAAGTTTCCTGCAATTCTGCCTTTGGTCAAGCGCCTGATCCGTTGGCCGCAGAATCGGATTTTCAATACCCTCCACTCGCTTTGGACGAACTATTGCGTCTATTTCAGGATCATACCCTTCCGCATCGGCATCCTTGCCATATGGGAGAAGATACCGATTCGCGTACGCAGGATCAGTTCTCGTCTCTCTCTTTATTGAGAACTAAATCTATCTATATTTATTCGTTTAGGATAATCTGCCTCTGAACCTGCCCCCCAGATTAGGTTCAGTTTTGCGGGAAGAGGTCCCGTGCGTTGATTCCGGATAAGCTCCGGATAACTCTGTGGCAAAACCCCCCCCCGTTTTTCCAAAGCTGGGAAACGCACTCAAAGCGCGCATCAGGGGATATCGACCTGGTCAGAAAAAGCCGGGACTCACGCCCCGTATTTTTGCTCCCATAGTGGTCAGTACGGAAAAACGGGAGTTGAATGCGGTTTTCTCTCCCGACGGCGATGAATTTTATTTTACCGTCACCCGCCCTTCCGGTCGGTGGGAGATCCAGGTGATGAAACGTATCGACAACATATGGCAAAAACCCATGACGGCCGGCTTCTCCGGAATCTACAGCGACGTGGATATGTGCTTGAGCCATGACGGCCTGAGAATGTTCTACTCTTCCAACCGCCCCCTGGAAGCGGGCGGAAAGACGAGGGACATCGATATCTGGTATGTAATACGAAGCAAACAGGGTGAAAAATGGTCAGAGCCCGTCAATCCGGGTCCCCCGGTCAATTCAAAGGGATCCGAGTTCTATCCCAGCCTCACCCGGCAAGGCCACCTCTATCTCCAGACCGAACGAGAGGAAAACTTCGGAGCGAAAGACATCTATCGCTCAGTGTTTGAAAACGGAAAATTCGGGGAGCCGGAAAATTTGGGGGAAGGGGTGAACAGCAAATACTTCGAGGGGGATGCCATGATCTCGCCGGATGAGGATTTCCTGATCTTCTCGGTCAACAAACCCGGTGGATTAGGCGAGGGAGATCTCTATATCAACTTCAGACAAACGGACGGCTCCTGGACCGAAGGGATCTACATGCGGCCGAACATCAACACGCCGGCCCACGAGAACTGCCCCATGCTCACTCCCGACGGCCGGTACCTCTTTTACACCAGCGGCAATGATATCTACTGGGTGGATGCCGCCATCATCGAAAAATTCCGTACCGTCCTGTGATCACACCGCAGAAGCGGGTATAACAGCCGGTACGTGCATACGCCTGTCTTGGGAGGCAAGCCTTCCCTGTCCTCCTTTTTCTCAAGTATTATCATCATCCCATAAACCCTTTTTCGTAAATTGCGTCTTACTCTATGTGTAAGTTACTTAAAACCCCTTAAAAGGAACGGAACCAATGATCTGTTTATCAATGTCCGGAAAAATATCATGAAAGAACTGACCCCATTGGAACAAATGATCCTCGCCGCTATTATCGCCCTTGAGGAAAACGCCTACGGCGTCTCCATTAGGAAAAGGGTGGCGAAAATGACCGGAAAACGTCTTATGTACGGGACATTGTACAATGCGCTCGACCAGCTGCTGCGCAAAGGGTACGTCAGCAAGACCAAGGGAACCACACTCTCTGAAAAGGGAGGAAGGCCCCGGATCTATTATGCACTGACCTCCGAAGGCGGAAGAGCCCTCAAGGATTCTTTCGAACTGCACCGCGCGATATTTCAAAGCATCCCTGAATTCCTGGAAAATTGAGCGGCCGGATGAAAAAAGAGAGCGCCCCGCCCAAAACAGGCCAAAAAGTGCTTTCATGGCTGAAATACTATGAATCGGAATACACATTCTCTCAAGATTGCGGTGAGGAGTACCGGGAACGCGTCAAAGAAGCCGGAAAACACCGGGCCCTTTTGTGGTACTGGGCTCAGGTCACCTATGCGCTTGCCGCCTACGGCAAATTATCTTTATCGATAGGAGTCGTCATGCTTAAAAACTATTTTCTCGTCACATGGAGAAACCTCAAGAAAAACACCGTCTACTCCTTCATCAACATCATGGGCCTTGCGATCGGTATGACCTGCTGCATCCTGATTCTCCTCTGGGTGCACGATGAGTTGAGATTCGATAAGTTCCACCACAACTACAGCGATATTTACAGAACGATTCCTGAAATTCAAGGAACCAAGTATTCCTCCAATCCCCTGTCGTTGGCGGCGGCTTTCAAGGAGCGGTACCCGGAGGTCAGAAAGATAACGAGATTCTATAATTGGAGACCGCTCATCAAATTCGGAGACAACATCCATGACGGGAACGGCGGACTTGTGGACGATGATTTTTTTACAATTTTTACATTTCCGTTCATTGATGGATCTCCTGAAACGGCTTTTTCCAGCCGGGAACACATCGTTCTTACGGAAAGCGCCGCCACCAGGTATTTCGGCAATCATGATCCCATCGGCAGATCCCTGCTCATCAATAATGACCTTGAGCTGATCGTGAGCGGTGTGATGGAGGATGTCCCCGAGAACTCGCATCTTCGATTCGATTTTCTCGCCTCCATGAAACTCCTGGGCGAAAGAGCGGAAACCAGCTGGTCTTATGAAGTCGGAACTTTTGCTCTATTGGATAAGAACATCGACATTGAAAACTTTTCAGAAAAGATCTCCGGATTCATCATGGAGCACGACAAGCGGACCGATCAGGAGGTTCTCCTTCACATCCAACCTCTAGCCAAAGTCCATCTGTATTCTCTGAACGGAACCGATCCTATTCTCTATGTCTACATCTTCCTGATGATCGCGGCAGCCATCCTCATCATCGCCTGCATCAATTTTATAAACCTCTCGACGGCACGATCGAATACCCGGGCCAAAGAGATCGGGATGCGCAAGGTCATCGGAGCTGACAGAACGCATATCATAAGGCAGTTCATGGGAGAGTCTTTCATTCTGGCACTTATCTCCCTGGCTATTTCGATCTCACTGGTTATCCTCTCTCTACCGGCGTTTAACCGCCTTGCTCAAAAGCAGCTGAGCTTGCATATATTCGGCGGCATCTCGACTCCTCTGCTTCTTTTAGGCATCGTTCTGTTTACGGGCCTGGCGGCAGGCGGTTATCCGGCACTGCTTCTCTCCTCATTCAAACCGGTCCAGGTACTTAAAACCGGAAAACGGCAGCCCGGCACGGGCGGATTCCGGTTGAGAAAGATCCTGGTCGTCGGTCAATTCACCGCAACCATCATATTGATCATCGGAACCATAGTCATGTACAAACAGCTCCATTACATCAGAAACAAGGATATCGGTTTGAACCGAGAGCATATCGTCGCCGTATCCTTGAACCGGGAACTGCGGCAGAGCTTCCAATCATTCAAAAATGAGATAAGGCAAAACTCCCATGTCGTCAACATTACGGCAGCGCGCCGATATCCCACCAGCATCGGGCATATCAATCCCGTCTACTGGGAAGGAAAAGGCCCTGAAGACTACACCACTATGACGGATGCCTCCGTGGATTATGACTATTTCAAAACACTCGGTATGCAGATCATTCAGGGCCGAAGCTTCTCCCGGGAGCACCCCACGGACCGAGAAAATTACATTCTCAATGAGGCGGCCTTGAAGATAACGGAGCTGGAATCACCTATCGGCAAGATGTTTTCCTGCTGGGAGGACGAAGGGACGATCATCGGCATCGTCAGGGATTTTCATGCCTCCTCGCTCCATGATCCGATCAAACCCGTTATTTTCACGATGTCGCAGCGGCATGGATCCTACCGATATGTTTTTGTAAAAATCAAGCCGGATGATATCGCGGGCACTATCGCCTATTTGGAAAGTAAAGCCGTGGAATTCGCCCCCAACTATCCATTCGAGTTCCAATTCCTCGATGATGTGTTCAACCGGCAGTACGGAGCCGACCAGCGAAGGAGCAAAATCTACCAATACTTCACAGTCCTCGCCATTTTCATTTCGTGTCTCGGACTTTTCGGGATGGCATCGTTTACTACGGAACAACGCACCAAAGAGATCGGAATCCGAAAAGTCCTCGGCGCTGCCGTACCGGATATCATGGCCCTTATATCCAGAGATTTTTTAGTACTCCTGATCGTATCCAATGTGATCGCATGGCCCATGGCCTATTTCCTTGTGGATAATCTGCTGAATAATTATGCTTACCGTACCGGTATTTCGGGCTGGATCTTCCTGGCTTCGGGACTGGCGGCAATACTGATCGCGCTGCTGACCATAAGCATCAAAATCATTAGGACCGCACGTTCCAATCCCGTAGACAGCCTCAGATATGAGTGAAATATCTCTCGACCAAGATGGGCCCGGAATCATGAGGCGGGAATTCTATCAGAAAGAATCCCGCCCCGGCAGATGCCGATCGACCCTACAAACGATACATTTTATTTGATCAGCAGGACTTCGGTCTCGTGCCCATCGATGAAACGGCATCCTTCCTCGGTGAAGACCGCATCTTCCTCGAATCCCCAGCGGATATCCTGTCCCCCCCACTCGGGAATACTTGCGAGAACCTGAAATTCGATGGCATAGCAGGTATTAAGATGCAGGGGGTATTGGGACCTGACGGTATCGGCGGCGGGGGGTTCCGTTTGTTTGATCCGGGCATAGAGGCCGGTGCCTGCGGCATGACCGTGAAATCCTATCGGATGGGAATAGATATACGGCCGGAGTCCTTGCGCCTTGCCCTTCTGCATGGCGGCGAACGCGATATCCCCGCCCCGCTTGCCCGCCTTGAATTCATTCATGTAGATTTTCGCCATGAGGCGGGCTTGTTTCAGCGCCGCCTTGATTCCCTCCGGCGCGTCATCTTCTCCGATCCGGCAGACATAAGCCTCCCACTGCATGTCGGTGTGCAACCCAAGGTAGACGATGCCGAAATCGCAGTGCAGAAGATCTCCTCTCCGGATGACATTGGTTTCGTCATCTTTTACGTGGTAATAGCCGCTTACGGACCAGGAGTCATCCATCTTGACCGGTTCCGGCTTGTTCCGCGCAATGAAGATATCCGGCTGAAACCAGGTTTCCAATCCCAAGTCGTTCAACCGCTGGCGAATCCACCACTTGACGTCGGCGACCGTGGTGACATCAGGCGTGATCACTTTATTGGAAAAGAAATCCGCGATCATATCGTGAGCGATCCCGCAGATATGACGATAGATGCTGATCTCTCGCGGGCTCCGGGTTTCCAGCCAGCCCGTGCACAGGCGCTCCGCGGAAACCAGGCGGGAACTGTATTTCGGTCCCAGAGCTTCCGTGAGCTCCTGCTTCAAGCTGGCGGAGAGCCCGTCGGTATGCGCCCAGTTCGAGGACACGTTGATCCCGATCTTTCGGGGATCCTTTTGTTTGATGAAATGAACGATGTTTTCGAAGCGGGAGAGTCCTTTTTCCTGAGGTATCCCGTTATAAAAAGGTTTCGTCCCGTCCCGGCTGTTGTCGTAGCGTTCGACCGTCCCGTTTTTACCGGACGAATAAAAGATCAGAGCCCGCCGCCGGGCGGTCATATTGGGCCTGGGAACCAGCGTCATATAAGCCGGGTCCTCGTTGTTCTCACGGTTCAAGACCAGCCACATATCGATGCCTTCCCGCTTCATCAAATCGGGGAGAATATTTTCGAGCCGCCATTCCAGGATCTCGTTCCAGAGCAATTCCCGCTGCTTTACAGGCAGGATACCGGATGTATCGTCTACCGAAGCCACGGGGATTTCCTGGGAAAAAGCGTTGAGAGAAAAACAAAACAAGAGAAGAGAAAAATACCATAAACCGTATTTTTTCATGACGCCCATCAGTCAAATCCTCCTTTTTACTTTCATGCAATCCCGAGCAGCCTCAAGTTCAAAGCGGTTTATAAGACCGATGAGTCCGCCTGAAACCGACACCGGGGGACGGCGGTAATCCTTAGTATAAAAAGAATCCTTCCAGGGAGCAAACAAAATCAGGCCGCTCCGGCTTATCGAAACGAAGTACGCTTCACGGCTTAAAGGGGAGCATGTTTCTTTCCCGCATATTTTTTCGCACGAAGGGGTAGGTTTCCAACGACTCCAACTCCAGCGGTGCACGGATCCCCAATCCCTGCAGACGGAGTTGAAAACGGCCCACATCCCGGGGAGAGAAAAGCGCTCCCATCAGCGCGGGCCGATATTTGATCCCCTGCTCCTCAAGGGACGACAGGGCCGTAAGCGGATAAGAGAAGCCTTTCTCTTCGGCGCCCGTAATTTTTGAAAAAGATTCTTTGTCGATCCCTTTAAGACAGATCCGGATCCACAGATTGTCAAAACGAAGCTTCTCTATCAGGTCTGGGCGCAGTCCCAGGAAATACCCATTGGTTTCGATGACGAAGGCGGCGTTCGGCTTTTCCCGGAAAACACACCGAAGGACCTCGGCCAGATGATCGAAAGACTTTTCACCGAGGATCGGTTCCGCTCCGCTGATACGGAAAAGATTCAGGGAATTCCGACGTGCGATTCCAAGCAGGCGGCAAGCCGCTTCATCCGGTGTAAAAAAATCCTTGAATCGCCCGGGATCGAGATTGCGCGCATAATTCCAGCAGTATGCGCAGAGAAAACAGCATCCCAGGGTATCGGCGGTCGCGATGCCTCCATAATAACGCGCGGTCCGGAAACGGTAGTACAAACGGCTGTCATCACACATAACAAGGGATTCGGCTTCCTTTGCACGCCGCAGCGGATCGAACGGAAACAAAGCCTCGGGAATCTTTCCGGAACACGTCACTGATAATCCCTCATGCCCTTTTCACTATACCCTGGAAACAAAAAAGTCAATCCTCGACCTGAAAAATATCAGGATCATCCCATATCGGGATTATTACGGCGTCAGGAACCGCCTTTACTTCAAGGAATCTTTCCCCGATAATGGACGAAAGACAAGGATGAAGGAAGGGAGCCATGAAACATGGTGCATTCGTATCGGCATTGATTTTTTTCCTGGCCGCGGCATCTCCGGCACCGGCAAACCAGCATGAAACGCTTCCGGCTTTCCAGTGGGAGCCCAATCCGCTGACCCTGACCAGACCGGCACGCCCCGGATTCCCATTTCACAAGTCCGGACGCAGGTTTGCGATCCTGGGTGATGAAACCGGGACTTTCGAAGCCTGGGCTTATCCGCTCAAACTGCTGCGTGATTTTAAGTTTTCTTTTTTAACAGGCGGTTCCACGCAGCCCATTCCGGCGCGCGATCTCATCCATGAGATCTCCGTAAAGCCCGAGGTCACAACGCTCGTCTTCATCCATCAGGAATTCACCGTCAATGTATCCTACCTCTCTTCTCTTGAAAACGCGGGGGCCGTTATTCTGATAGCCGTCGACTCCATCGTTCCTCTGACGCTCGTCTGCGGTTTCCGACCCGTGCTCCAGCCCATGTGGCCGGCGGGCATCGGCGGACAGCGCGCTCGTTGGGATCCCGGACTCAAGGCCTATATCCTCTCCGAGCCGACCGGTCGAAACCATGGGATCGTCGGCTCCCCCGCCGCCGAAGGAATATCCGCTTCCCCTGCCCATATGCTGGCGGATTCACCCAGCGAGTTCAAAATCGAGATTTCCGATCCCGTTAAATTCAGGAACCGTTTCATTTCCATCGCCATCGCCGGCGGAAACGGAAAACCGGAATCCGTCCGGGAGACCTACCGGGTCCTGCTTCACGATCCCGAAGCTCTATACCGCAAGAATCTTCTACACTTCCGGGCCTTGCGCGAAAAAACACTTCAGCTGCAAACTCCGGACACGTCCTTGAATCAAGCCTTTGAATGGGCAAAGGTGACCTTCGACAATCTCATGGTCGACAATCCCGATCTCGGATTGGGGATGATCGCCGGGTTGGGAGCCTCGGGCACAAGCGGCCGACCGGGTTTCGGGTGGTTTTTTTCGGGAGATACCTACATCAACACGCTGAGTCTCGTCGGCTGCGGCGCTTACGAATTAGCCCGTAAAGCCCTGGCCTTCACACAAAAATGGCAGCGTGAAGACGGAAAGATGGCGCACGAGCTTTCCCAGTCCGCCGCATATATTGACTGGTGGAACGACTACCCCTACGGATACATCCACGGAGATACGACCCCCTATTACATCACCGCCATGTGGGAATACGCGCGTGCGACCGGAGATACGGACTTCATCCGAAAAAGCTGGGACTCGCTGCAACGGGCATTCGCTTGGTGCCTTTCGACCGACGCCAATCGGGACGGACTCATGGACAACCGCTCGGCGGGACTCGGCGCCCTCGAATACGGAGATCTGACCGGGATCGAGACCGATATCTACTTGGCTGCCGTCTGGGTAAACGCCGTCCGGTCCATGACGCGGCTCGCCGCTCTCTTGGGAGAAAAGACGGATGAGAAACAAGCGAGCGGCCTATTCGACCGCGCCCTCGACGCGTTCCAAAATCGCTTTTGGAATCCGGATCTCGAATTTTATGCTTATGCTTTCGATGAACCGGGGCGTCACATCGAGGAGATTTCCCCCTGGTGCGCCCCGGGTCTGATGTGGGATCTGGGCGAACCGGAAAAGAGCCGGCTGTCCCTGGAAAAAATCATTTCATCCGCATTGAACACCGATTGGGGTATCCGCAGCCTTTCCCGGGAGAGTTCTCTTTACCGGCCGCTCGATTACAATTACGGGGCGGTCTGGCCTTTCATCAGCGGTTGGGTCAACGCCGCCCTCTTCGAGCATGGAATGTCACAGCAGGGATGGGACCTGCTTCATGCCACCGCACATCACACTTTCGAACACGGCCTCGGCACCATCACGGAAGTTTTTTCAGGGGATACCAACATGTGGGCCGCGGAAGCCGTCTCCCAGCAGGGATTTTCATCCGCCGGATTGGTTCTCCCCCTGGTAAGAGGCCTGTGCGGGCTGCGGACGAACGCCCATCGGAGATCCGGAATATTCGCTCCCCAGTTCCCCCCGGATTGGGAAAACGTTCGCATCCGAAATTTCAAACTCGGTGAAGGAAGCGCGGATATCGACTATCGAAGATCCGAAAGATCCGTTATCCTCTCGGTCCGGGGGAAAGATATCGAAGGGACAACGCTTAGCCTGGCTCCCGGGTTGGCTCCCGGGACGACGATGGAATCGGTCACGGTAAACGGTGAAGAAATCGAGTTTTCCATCGAAAAAAGCCCCCAACTCATACGGCCGCGCCTTGATATCCGGCCGAAAAACGAAGCGACCGAGGTCGTATTCGCATTCCGACCCACCCTGGAAGTGCTTTCCATCCCCCCTTCATTCCGGGTCGGATGCAGAAGCTCCGGATTGAAGGTGATCCGGCTTCGAAACGACGGGCGCGAGCTGCGCCTTCTTGTGGAGGGATTGACCGGACGGATGTACTCCGTACCTCTGCACAACGTTTTCCTGGCGGAATCCGCCTTCGGCGGGAAGTTGAAATCCTCCCGGCTCGACATCACGATCCCCCAAGGCCGTTCCGGCGAATTTTGCCGGCACGAAGTTGTCATCCGTCTCAAGAAATAGACAGCATGATATATTCCGGAGTTCTTCCGACCTTTACACCACGATGAAAATCAAAAGGCTTTTGGCTCCACCTCCAAGTGATGACGCGCTTAAAGTTAAAATCTCCGAGAGAAGATGATGGAGCCAGGTAGAGAATCCGGCGGCATGCAATTCTCGTTCATATCGAAAGCGACCGTCCCACCTCGGTCACGCTCAGTGAAGAGACCCAAGAGCAGCTGCGCGCTTCGGGATATATCAAATAAATAAACGATTTACCGCGGTGATTTCCCCTGAGCTTCCACATCCCGCCGATTGACATATCCGATCTTTTCCTTTTCCGGAGCACCCGAGCCCAGATCGACGGCGATCCATTCCCCCGACCGGCTTATCTGTTTGATCACCAATCCCATAGGCAGGTATTGGAGAACCTTGCTCCCCATTTCGGGTGACTCATGCAAGGCGGCGCCGTCCTTGATCACCCTGAATTTAGTTCCAACCTCCAACTCCGGATGCATGGGGCCCGAGGAATCATCCTCAGCGGCAATCCCTTCCACATCCAGGTTGCGCACATAAGCCGACAGATCTTGCTCTCCCGGTCTTCCGGGTATGGAAACTCGGAACCAGGATCCTTCGATACTATCCACCGTCAGTACGATTCCGAGGGGAAATCTGTGGATTACGGCCGCATCCGGTTCGGGTTCCAGCCGGGCGGGGACGTTATCCCTGATGATTCGAATCCTCACAGGGATCTCGAATCCGCCGATCTCTTCATTTTTTGAAGGAACCGTCTTCTTCTCCGGGGTTTTCGTTTCCTCCGGCGCCTGCTTTGCGGCCGGCCTCTCCGGTTTGGGGATCGGATCCGTTTCTTTTTCCGTTTGAACCGCGGCGGGAGGCGGTTCGGGCACGGGATCTTGAGGTGAGACGGGCTGTTTTGCGGCGGCAGTTTCTTCTCCCGGATCCGAAACCGCGGGGCTTTCGGTAATTCCCGCCCGCTCACGCAGAGACGCCATTTTTTCAGCGGCGGCGGTATCGTCTTCTCCCTGAGGGATCCGGTCCAGATATCCGCTGCGATAGCTCAAAGCTTGTTCCAGATCTTCATTTTCCTCGTAGATTTCAGCCAGATGAAGATAAGGTCGGGGATCCAGGTTGTCGAGATGCATCGCTTCCTCGAACTCGCGGATAGCCGGTTCGTATTGCCGCAGATGACGCAGACAGAGCCCCGTATACAGCCGCGCATCAAAATGTTTCGGGTCCCCCTCCAGTATGGATCGGAACCGATCCAGGGCGGAATCGAAATCCTTCCGGTTGAATAAAAGCATGCCTTCACTGAAGGCATCTTCCGGCTGAGCTTGAGGTTCTTGCTGCGCGGACACCACAGGGGGCGGTTTGTCGACTTTTCGAAGCCGCCTGACGGCGACAACCGTCAGCACCGCGATCAAAACCGCCAGCAACGGAAACACCAGTTTTTTCATACTGAATTTAAGCGTGATTTCCCTCGAAGTGATCGGTGTTCGGGCGGGAAGCACCCGGTCCGTTGTCGGCAGTTCATCGTCTATCCGCTTCAATTCAAGATGAACATCCCGGACATTTTGGTAGCGCTTCTCCGGCTTTTTTTCCATGCACTTAAGGACCAGGGCATTCAGGTTCTCAGGTATCTGAGCATTGATCTCACGCGGTTCGCGGGGAACCTCGTTCTTTTGCTTGACGGCGATACTGATAGGCGTCGATCCGTCAAAAGGAACGCGTCCCGTCAACATTTCATACAGGATAATCCCCAGCGAATAGATATCGGAACGGCGGTCAACCTCGATGCCATCCACCTGCTCGGGGGACATGTATTCCGGAGTCCCGATCAGCACCCCGGTATCGGTAATTCCTCGCACCCGGTGGAAGCGGGCGATTCCGAAATCCATGATCCGCGCATTTCCGTGTTGATCGATCATGATATTCTGCGGTTTGATATCCCTGTGAACCACACCCAGACGATGAGCTTCAGCCAACCCTTCGCATATTTGCCGGGCGATGTGGATGGTTTTCCCTACCGTAAACTGCCCGATACGCCTGATCAGGCAGCGCAGATCTTCACCGGGAATGTACTCCATGGTGATGAAGTGCATCCCATCCGCTTCTCCAAAGTCATACATCCGGCAGACGTTCCTATGTGCGATTTTGCGCGCAAATTTGATCTCGTTTCGAAAGCGCTCGATCGTTTTTTCCTCTTCAGCCACTTCCGGTTTGATCTGCTTAAGAGCGATATCTTCCCCCAGCTTACGATCGAAGACCTTGTAGACCTTCCCCATCCCCCCACGGCCCAACTCCTCGATCACTTCGTAGCGTCCGGCAAAGACGTCCCCCCTCTTCAGACTGACGCTCAAATTTCGCAGGGTTGAGGTTCGGGCCTCGTTATCGGCGCTTTCGGTCGAAAGAGGAGCCGCGCACTTTCGACAGAAACGGCTGTCGGAAGGATTATCGGAATGACACTGCGAACATTTCATTAAAGAGATATCTCCCTCGATCCGCTTTGCGTATTCAGCGGGAAAAGTGGATGCTTACATACCCTTTTTAATCATTATCATAAATAGCGGAAAATTGTCAAACCGATAAGGCCATGTCTTTTCATGTGAATCCCGGCCCAAATCAGCGCAGCCGCGAAAGCCCACACACAAGCGGCCCGACAGAGTTGACGGAATCAATAACGGACATCTCATTTTAAAACATAGATTATTCATTTCCCGGATCAGCGAAAAATCTCTTTGACATTCCAGGGGAAATTGAGTCAGCATGAAAAGACATCTTTCGTCATCATAAACTCTTCGTCATCTGGAAAAGGAGGACTCATTGAAACACACGAACCGAATCGTTTTTTTCATTGCCGCGATTGTTTTCTGCAGTGCAGCGCTGACGGGATCCCCCACGCAAATCCCAAAGCCCGAAGAATTTTTCGGCCACAAACCGGGTGCCGACTTCAATATGCTCCGGTGGGACAAGATCCATGAATATTTTCAAATATTGGGAGATCTTTCCGAACGGATAGAGATTCATGAGTTGGGGAAAACGACGTTGGGAAATCCGTTTATTCTGGCGGTCATCTCTTCGCCTGAAAACCTGGCGCGCCTTGACGACATCAGGGAAACGGCCCGCACGCTGGCATCAGGAAGGATTCCTGAAGAAGAGGCTTTCAGCCTTTCCGCCGAATCCAAGACGATCGCGCTTATCACCTGCAGCATGCATGCCACCGAAAGCGGCCCGACTCAGATGTCCCCTCTTCTGGGCTACACCATGGCTACCGATGACTCACCCCGGATCCGTAAGATCCTGGATGAGGTGGTTTTCTTATTCGTACCCTGCTTCAACCCCGACGGGAATATCTTGGTGGTCGACTGGTACCGTAAAAACCTCGGCACCCCTTTTGAAACCGCCCGAATGCCCTGGCTCTACCACCATTATGTGGGACATGACAACAATCGGGACGGTTTCATGCTGACTCAGGTCGAAACCCAATATGTCACGCAAATCCTTTATCGGGACTGGTTTCCCCAGATGCTGCTGGACATGCATCATATGGGAAATTCAGATGCCCGCCTCTTCCTGTCCCCTATGTACGACCCGCGCAATCCTTCGCTGGATCCCCTGGTTACTCGAGAGATCGAATTAACCGGCGCCTACATGCGCACCAGCATGGAGGAGCGCGATCTTAAAGGCATCATCCATTACGCGAACTGGAACGGCTGGTGGCAGGCCGCCACTTTCACCAACGCCTGGTGGCACAATGTGGTCAGCATCCTCTTCGAAGCCGCCGGCACTCCTCAGGCCACTCCGATTTACCAGACCGCCCGCGACCTCACCGGATCCTACAGCGGCGGGCTGGGCAAACAAGGCAACTACCAGCAGATGAATTACCCTAGTCCCTGGCCCGGAGGCTGGTGGAGAATGAGCGATATCGTCGAATACGCCTATTGGGCCTGCCTCGGTTTTCTCGAATCCGGAGCCAAACACCGTGAAAAATACCTGAAAAACATGTACCGCATGGCGCACAATTCGATCGAGAGGGGGAAATCAGAAGCACCCTACGCTTATATTGTCCCCATGACTCAAAAAGATCCCAATACCGCCGCGAAAATGCTGAATATCTTCATCGACAACGGAGCGGAAATCCATCAGGCCACCGCCCCTTTCGAGGTCGAGAACCGAAGATACCCCGCTGGGACCTACGTGATTCTCATGTCGCAGGCATACCGTCCCTTTCTCATGGATATGCTCGGTCCTCAGAAATATCCCGAACGGAGGAAATACTCCGGAGGACCGCCCGAACTCCCCTTCGACCTGACGGGTTGGACCCTCGCCTACCAGATGGACGTGGAGACGGTTGAGGTTCCTTTTCCCTTCGAAGCGGCGCTGAAGCCCGTCACCAGGGCCTCGGCGGAGGAAGGGGATGTCATCGGCGGCGGAAACGTTTACATCTTCGACCACTCCGTTCTGGATACTTTTCGTGCCGTAAACCGCCTTCTTGCCGCCGGACACAAGGTTTATTGGGCCACCAAACCTTTCAACTGCGGCGGCAAACGGTACCCGGCGGGCGCCGTTATCGCATCCGGAAGCGGGATCAGCCGGGACGTAATGAATCTGGCCGAGGAATTTCATCTCCATGTTCGGTCCGGGAACCTGCCGACTCAGCGCATGGAATTGAAACCCCTTCGCATGGGGCTGTATCAACCCTGGACCGCAAGCATGGATGAGGGCTGGAACCGATGGATCTTCGACACTTGGGAATTCCCCTATACCACGATCCATGATGCCGAAATCCGCAACGGAAACCTTAAGGCGAATTACGATGTGATCCTGCTTTCCAGTATTCCCGCTCAAAGCATCATAGAAGGCAATCAGGAAGGCATGGTTCCTTCGGTCTATGCCGGAGGGATCGGGAACCGCGGATTGGGAAATCTGATCCGATTCGTCAAAGACGGCGGAACGCTCATCACCCTCGATGCCTCTTCACAGCTCGCCATAGACCATTTTCAGATCCCTGTCAGGAACCTGGCCTCCGACTTCAAACCGGAGCGGTTTTTCTGCCCGGGGAGCCTGCTGAAAACCGAGGTCGACAACACCCACCCCATCGGTTACGGCATGGATCGGGAAACGATATTGATGTTCAGCCGCAGCCCGTTCTTCCAAGCAGATCCGGAGGAGGTGAACGGCCCGGGGAACAGCATGCCGGTCCGATATCCCAACGGAAATCCTTTGATGAGCGGATGGATTCTGGGGGAGGACGCGCTTCACAATCAGGCCGCCGTCGCCGATGTCGACTGCGGTCGGGGAAAGATCATCCTCTTCGGTTTCAGACCGCAGAATCGAGGGCAATCCCACGGCACTTTCAAACTATTCTTCAACGCGATCTACTACGGTGCGGCCGCGGCTCATTGAAACCGCGCTCCTGCGCCGCGTATCGCAAACCTGACAGTGCATCCGGGCCGGTATCGTGAACGATCCCGGCCCTTTATTTCCATAAACCGTCTTCCGGATCGCTTTTCGGCGTACCGTCTACTTCAACCGCATGATGCCGTTCTTCACCGTCTGATCGAGGAAGCTTTCCACGGCATCCAGGGTGACGGTTCCATAGTAGAATTTCCCTACGGACAGCGCCTCGGCCTGAACGGCGCGGAAAATATCGAGGTAGGAATTTTTCCCGTCGACGAAATTATAGCATTCCCAAGCCATCAGCGAATGCAACCCCTCCACTCTGGTTCTCCAGCCGCGCTTTTTAAAATATTCATCGAGAGGTTCTATGTTTACGGGAACTTTAGACGCGCATGCTTTTTCTTTTTCCGTCAGTTTTTTCACCGGGACTTTCTTGTTTCCTGAAACCAGGAGATACATGTCATCGAGCTCCCGTATCATGCCCTTTTCCCGGCTCCGGATCCGGGCGGCCTGCTGCTTGACATAGGCTTCATGCTTTCCGCCGGGCGCGGCGAAAACCAGGATCGATTCCACGGCTTTGATCTCGCGCTGAACCGCCTGGCGAATCAGGTTTTCGGCGTCATGATAGGAGCTTTCAGGGTCTCCGCGCTTTATTTCCTTTATCAGGTTGAGTCCGGTGCTTAAATCTTTACCCAATCTCCGCAGGGCACGTCCATAGACTTCGCCTGTGATGAGCGGGACGTCTTCATCGCCGGCGTTGGCGCAGAACAGCGCGGTCGCCGCCACGATGAAGGCGTTACGCTTCAGTTGGGTTTGATCGACATTATCCAGGTCGTCTCCGGTGGAATGGATATAATAATCCGGCCAGTTGATCAATCCCACTCCGGGAACTCCGATCACCCGTTCGCAGAACACCATGTGATCGGAATTATTGAAGTATGGCACGACCATAGCGTTGTATCTTTCTCGGGTCCCCAGGTCGGAAAGAATGGGCATCCCGAAAGGCTGCGGAGTGCCCGCCTGCCCCGCCGCCAGAAAGGACGTATTGGTCAAAATAACGTATTCCGTGATGCTCTCGATCACGTCGTTGAGGTAGCTGGGGATGGAGTAAGGGGTTCGTATGATATGCTGGACCCTGGAGCCCATACTCTGCTTGGCGCCGACCATATCTTGATTAATGTTGATCAGCATATTCTTTCTTTCCTCCGGATAATCCCGGAAATATTGATATTCGCTGCTGATCTCGTTGGCCCACCAGAAGATGATATCCCGCTTGGGTTGAGGCATCCGGCCTTCCTTGACCAGGCGCTGGATCGTACGGCCGATCTCCAGCATGCTGGCCATCCCGCTGGAATTGTCATTGGCGGAAGATTTCTCTTCCTGTATATGGGATGTCAGGACGATATCCTGGTTGTGGATCCGGGATCCCGGGATTTCAGCCCAAGCGTAGGACTGGCTGACGGGTTCGTGGAATTCGGTTTCGATATCGACCTTGATCTTCACGATCTGGTTTTTGCTCCGGGCATCGACGAGCCTTTTCCTCAGCCAACTGCCCTTGCGGGGCGATATCATGAACGCCCAGGTTCCGGGCTCGCCGTCGGGGCTCTTAACCGGAACCCGGCTGTAGGCAACCTGATCGGCGTAATCGTGGATTCCGTCCGGACGGCCGTTCGAATACGAAATAATTCCGGTGGCGCCGCGTTCCCAGACCGCGGTTTTCATGACGGCGGAAGGAGAAGAAGACGTCAGAACCGCCTTCCCGGAGACGTCGACACCCTCGAAATCCTTCGGCGCCATCCCCGGCCCGACATACACCAGTTCCGCGGTTTCATGTGCCGAGGGACATCCATCGGGGATTGAGAGCGCAACCGCGGCGTGACTTCCGACTTTGTATTCTTCCGGCTCGATCAACCACAGCTCGCCGGAAATCGCATCCCAATTATAGCGGTCTTCGTCATATTTCTGTTTGACGATCTGGACATTTTCCATTCCGAACTCTTCGGCCCAATCAGCGATCATCCGCGCCACGGCCATGTATCCCTTGGATCCCGTGGCCCGATGATAATGCGACATCCATCGGATATATTCGAATCCCCTGTCTCCCGAAAGCTCATTGTTCAGCATGCGGGCGGTTTTTTCAGGAACGAAGGGAGATTCCTGAGCCGCGGCCGCAGCTCTGAATCCAAAAATGACAATCAATGATGTGGCGATAAAAAGCACGCTTTTTCTCTGCATTCACGATCCTCCTTAAGATTGTCTGATAATATCGCTCTCATCTTATAAAAAAGTGCAAGGGAAATAAAGAAAGACAAGCGGTCTCGCGCGCGGCGGTCCGTTAACCTGCTTACTTATTTTTCCGGCTGCGGTTTCAATTTGTTGTATTCAACCAGTTCCCGCAGGTACCATTCCGGATATTCCAGCGGCAGACGTTTGCGATTCTCGATATCGTAATTCCACAGATGGTTGTATTTGACGAGCTGCATGTCTCCCAATTTCCACCATGCCTTGATAACCGCATCAGCATGGCTGTTGCAGTAATCGGTCAGGAATTGATGCGCCGAAGCGGGATCTTTTTTGTAGAGTTCGGCCGCCAGCTTATCGATGATCGGAGTGCGGTCCACCGTGGACTTTTCCCAGTGCTTCTGCGCCATACGGACATCCTTGATCGCGTACGAGTAAAGAACCTGGGAGTGAAAATCGACATAGTCGAAAGCCCAGCGCGCCGATTCCCGGTTGAAAACCCAATGGTCCCCGATCTCGAAAGAACGCGGAATCTTCGTCACACCGGCGTAGAAGGGCATGAAGCACGCCGTATCCTGGGCGCCGAACGCCAACCAGACCAGACCGCCGACCGGATCCGGCAGCCAATCCCGGCACTGGATGACCGTCACATATTCCGCACGATTAACACCGATCACCCGGGCTGTGCCGTAAGTCTTTCCGTCCAGCTTGAATCCGTACGGCAGATGATTCGGATTAGCGAAAGGGCCTCCCTGAAGACCGCGGGCCGGATCATAAGGCGTTCCCTCATATTTATCCCGGGTCATCATCATGACGTCATGGACGGAGAGTTTCTTTTCCGGTTTTACAGAGAACGGAAAATCCATGTTCGGCATTTCAGGGCTGAAATTACGGGACGGCGCGACCAGATCGAAGAAACGCCACAACCTCGCCCTTGCCCCCGCGCTGGCGGCGGCGCTGGCTTCGGAAGGCGAATAGGCTTTTTTCCAGTTGAAGGGTTCACCGCTTTCGGGATCATAAAACCCATGTTCGACGGCATACGAGATCACATTGGAAGACGCCATGAAATAATCCGTATTCTTGAGATCAATCTCCCCTATGCGCGATTCATTCGGGCATACGCTGACATGATCATCCGGAACCCTTTGGGCACACCAGATCGCGCCCGATTTTTTACTTTCGGGAGTCCACAGAGGACCGACCGGCATGATTTCGAATACCCACATTTCATTAGGATCCGACATCGCCAGCATCTCCCCCGTATCCGTAAATCCGTAACCGTATTTCTCAGCCAACTCTCCCATGATCTTGCAGGCTTCGCGCGCCGTCCGCGACCTCTCCATGGCGATCAACGTCAGCATAGTGATATCGAACTTAGCGGCCGGAGTGGGATTCTCCATCTTCTTTCGGCAGCCGATGGTCGATTCCCCGATCGCCACCTGCATATCGTTCATATAGCCGAAGGCCCCATGGGTATAGGAATAGGTATGGGCCACCTCCGGAATGTCCAATCCCGTGTAGTCCTCCTTATACATTTCCCACTTCAAGCCTTTATCGGGAGGCCAGGTGCGAAACTGGTTGATATGATAGATCTTGCGTTTGGAACCCGGTTCGTGATCGGCTGCGGGGACATATCGCCAGGTCCAGTCGCACAATCCGCAATCACAGGTATGGGTGGATATCACGGAGCCGTCGGTGGAGGCTTTTTTTCCCACCATGATCACCGTGCACCCGTCCAAGGGCCTCACGCCGCCGCAGGGAGTACAGGACTCCCGGTTGATATTTTGAGTCCCCCCGGCGGTCAGAATAATCGCGGTCGATAAAACCAAAACAAAATGAATCAAAATCTTTGTGGCTTTCACATTGCCCTCCTTCTTATTATCGGAACCCCTTATTTTCAGTTCCGATTGATCCCTTTTTATGTGCATCCCGAGTCCCGGAAGCTCAGCGGATTTCCTTCCCCATATACGCTATTTATACAAAGTTGATTATCCCCTGTCAATTTTTACTCGGGAATGCCAAGCCGATATTCTCCTTTTCCAGCCTGAGCAGCGCGAAATCGATCTGTTTCGAAAATATGCGGATTATTACGGCGATGTCTTCACCCTTCTGAGGGAATCCGCTTCGCAGACGAAATATTTCTGTTATTCCCGCAAAACATATTTGAATCTTCTCCCCCGCCGATGCTAAAATAATGGTGCTGAAAGAGGGCTGATCATCGATTCATCAAATGCGTCCATGCAATCATCAAAAACAGATCTATCTATCGAAAGAGAGACTATCGGCCGATTCTTTTTGATCGTTCCACTCCAAGCTTTTTGAAGCGCGTTGATCATCTCCATGAAAGATTCAAGGAAGGAGAGGGAGGATGATTGAACTGCCCGAAGCCGTCTCCATCTCAATGGATCTGAATGAAACCATCCGCGGGAAGCGAATGATCGCAGCCGGGACCGGAGAAGGAGCACATAAATGGGTGACCTACCAGCCGTCCCGGGAAGAGCTCACGGCCTGGCTGGTGGGAAAGACGGTCGGCGAAGTCTCCTCGAAAGGAAGAAGCATTCACATCGGAATGGAATCGGGACAAGCGCTTGTCATCGATGAATTCGGAGGAAAGGTTCTGTATTCCGATCCGGAAAGCGAAGCACCGAAGAAGCATCACCTGCTTACCGTATTCGATGACGAATCATGCCTGACGATCTCCATCCAGGGATGGGGTTTCCTATCCACGTTGACGGAATGGAAGCACAGCAAATGGACCCGGCTGCGCGCCCGGGCACTATCCCCGAACGGATCGGATTTCACCCTGGAAAATTTTTTCCGCGCGGTCGAAACATACCCGGATAAGGAAAAGGACAGCATCAAGACCTTTTTCACCAATGGGAAAAGCGTTGCCGGCATAGGAAACGGCTATCTACAGGATATCCTGTTCCAGGCGGAAATCAGCCCGAAGCGAAAGGTCTCAGAAATCCGATCAGACGAAGTACCGCATCTCTACGCCTCGGTCAAGCAGGTCATCGAACAGGCGATCCATGCATGCGGGCGCTGCTGCGAAAAGGATATTTTCGGCAATCCCGGCGGCTACGTTCCTCTTATGGATCGGAAAACCCAGGGACAGCCGTGTCCGCGCTGTGGAGAGCCCATCCAAAAGATCAGCTATCTGGGAGGATCCTGCTATATCTGCCCTACCTGCCAAACTTGATCCCGAAGCCCTTTCTTTTCATATCGGCGAATGTTTCTCAGGGAGAAGGATCTAATTGATTCCGGTCACCTATTCAAAAATGAATCCGCCGCCGGAATCCCATTGAAACCTGCAAGTATTATCTATACAATGGATAATTTCCAGAGCCGGAAAACCGGTTCCACACATTAACCCATGAAACAGGAGACGCGCATGCAGCCGAAAGTCGGATTTATCGGTTTGGGAGAAATGGGAGCCGGCATGGCCGCCAATCTTATCCGTTCAGGATGCCGGGTGTTCATCTGCGACTGTCGGGATGACCGCAAAAGCCCGCTTATCGATCTGGGCGCCTCCTCCGTCGAAACCCCTCGGGACATGGCTCGGGAAGCGGACAGAATCTTCCTCAGTCTGCCGGGAACGGAAGAAGTCAAATCCGTCCTTTTCGGCGTCGACGGAATCACGGCCTGCGAGCGGCGGGACCTTTTGATCGTCGATCTTGGAACCACGCATCCTTTGGACACCCGCGGGATCGCGGCCTCGCTGCGTGAAAAAGGCATTCTGTTTCTGGATGCTCCCGTATCCGGCATGAAATCGCGGGCCGAAGCCGGTACTCTCACCATTATGGTCGGAGGACCGGAGGAAGCCTTTCTCAAGGTAAGGGATCAGCTCTCCGTTATCGGCAATAAGGTTCTTTATATGGGTGGAAGCGGCAGCGGACAGCTCACGAAGCTGGTCAATCAACTGCTTTTCAACATCAGCGCCGCGGCCATGGCGGAAATCCTTCCCATGGCCGTAAAGATGGGACTCGATCCCGAAAAAGTATGTGACGTGGTGACGACGGGAACCGGAAGGAGCTTTGCCCTGGAATTTTTCACCCCGCTCATTTTAAAGGACGATTTCGGTCCCGGTTATGCCTTGAACAGCGCTTATAAGGATATGGTCAGCGCCGCGGAAATTTCCAGCCGGAACCGCATTCCGCTTCCGGTTACGGCGGCGGCGACTCAGACCTACCAGCTGGCGCTGTCCCGGGGATTGGGCGCCGAGAACAAAGGCGCCATGATCAAAGTCTGGGAGGAGGTCCTGGGTGTGCGTGTGCGAGCCGGGGATTCCCAAGCCCCCGTTCCCTCGCCCCAGCCGATATCAAGGAACCACGAACAGGAGAAAAAGAGAACATGAAACAACCCATAAGAGGAAAACCGGAGGATATCACCGAAGCCTATTACCGCGGCTTGATGCAGTCGGTAGGCTATCGTGTCAAGGACCTGAGAAAACCCGCGATCGCCGTGTGTAATTCCTGGACCGAAGCGAACCCCGGACACCTGCCGCTGGACCGGCTGTCCAGGGCGGTCAAGGAAGGGATCTGGGCGGGGGGGGGAACCCCGGTTGAATTCAATCTTCCGGCTCCTTGCGACGGCATGGCCCAGGGCCCGGGAATGCATTACGTTCTTCCTCAGCGTGATTTGATCGCCGCTTCCATGGAAGCGATGGTCAAAGCGCACGGCTTTCAAGGCATGGTCGTCCTGGCTTCCTGCGACAAGATCATTCCCGGTATGGTCATGGGGGCCGCCCGCTGCAATCTGCCCACACTGTTTCTTACCGCCGGCGCCATGCTTCCCTGGAGCGTGGGCGGACGGGACATGGTGACCTGCGATCTCAAGGAAGCCATAGGAAAACGTATCAGCGGCGAGATCGACGACGAAACGCTTCTGGAATGGGAAGCGAACATCTGTGCCTCTGAAGGGACCTGCAATATGATGGGCACGGCCAATACCATGGGGACATTTCTTGAGGCGATCGGCGCCGCTCCCCTGGGCTCGACAACCCTGCTCACCGCCGCCGCCGCCAAAATTCGCCAGGCACGCGATGTCGGAGAACGCATCGTACAGCTCGTGCACAGCGAAACCGACTTCTCGGCGTTCATGAATGAAGCCGGTCTCTCCAATGCAGCCAAGGTGATCATGGCGACGGGAGGATCGACCAACGCCGCTCTGCACCTCCCGGCCATCGCGTCGGCCGCCGGCTTGAAGCTCAGTTTGAGGGATATAGACCGTTTATCCCGCTCGGTTCCGCTGGTGGCGAAATTCAAGCCCGCGTCTTCCCTCAATCTGGTTGACTATCACCGGGCGGGAGGGGTGGCGGCGGCCATGAAAGCCATCCGTGATCAACTCGACGTTTCCGTAGCCCGGGGATTCGAACCTTCATGGTCCGAGGTCCTCGAGGCCGCGCCCGACCCCGACGGCGAAGTGATCCATTCCCCCCTGAAACCTCTAGCCGCCGAAGGCTGTCTGGCCGTACTGAGCGGGAATCTCGCCCCAGATGGAGCCGTAGTCAAACAGAGTGGAGTGGAAAGCGGGATGCAACGCCACTCCGGGCCCGCAGTGGTCTGCGATTCCGAAGAACAGGTCCGCCGGATTCTGCTGGACAAGGATATCCGGCCGGGTTCGATCCTGGTCGTTCGCTATGAAGGCCCCAAAGGCGGACCGGGTATGCGCGAGCTTTCGATCCCTGCCGCCATGCTGGTGGGAAGAGGACTTCAGAACTCGGTCGCCATGATCACCGACGGCCGGTTTTCCGGCGCCACGAGAGGTCCCTGCGTGGGGCACGTTTGTCCCGAGGCATGGATGGGAGGTCCCATCGCCGCGCTTCAAGACGGAGATATCATCGATATCGACATTCCGGAGCGCAAGCTTGACGTGCACCTCACGCCGGATCAGATAAAACAACGCCTCGAAGAACAAATCGTCCCCGAGCGCCCGATCGAAGGCATGCTCAAGGCATACCGGGAATTGGTTTCCGGAGCGGATCAGGGAGCCGTTTGGATATAAAACATGCGATAGATCGAATGGAAACGCCCCGGCTCCGCTCGAGTCCGGGGGAACGGAAAAGGAGCAGCAGAATGGCCGAAACCGATCACGTCTTTTACCGCAGCCAACGAAAAAAATTGCCGCTTATCGATCACGGTGAAGGGATCTATCTCTTCGACTCCTCAGGGAACCGGTATATCGATGCCTCCTCCGGCGCTCTGGTGTCGAATATCGGGCACTGCATCCCGGAGATCATCGCCGCCATGACGCAGCAGGCGAAAACCGTAGAATACGTTCACGGGACCCAGTTCAAACATGAGCCCGGCATCACCCTGGCTCAACGCCTGTCGGCAATGGCTCCGGGAGATCTTAATCGCGTTTATTTCGTCTCCGGAGGTTCGGAAGCCAATGAAACGGCCGTTAAAATGGCGCGCGCTTACCACACGGCGCGCGGAGAAGTCCAAAAGCACCTTGTCATCTCCCGCTGGAACAGCTATCACGGCGCCACTCTGGGCGCACTTTCCATGGGCGGCCGGACCATGAGCCGAAAAATGTACCAACCCTATCTGCTTGATTTTCCTCACATCCCGCCCACCTACTGCTACCGATGCCCTTACCGACAAACACCGGAGTCCTGTGACTTTCTATGCGCCCGGGAACTGGAATCGTTGATCAACCGTCTGGGACCGGAATACATATCCGCCTTCATCGCCGAACCTGTGGTCGGCGCGGCGCTGACGGTCGTCCCGCCTCCTCCCGGGTATTTCAGGGTTATCCGGAAGATTTGCGACAAATACGACATCCTCTTCATCGCCGATGAAGTAATGACCGCGCTGGGCAGGACCGGCAAAAATTTCGGCATCGATCACGATGGGGTGGTCCCCGACATCATCACCGGCGCCAAAGGACTGGGAGCAGGCTATTTCCCGATCGGCGTGGTCATCTGCAGGGAACAAATCTACCGTGAATTTCAGGACAAGCTCGGCAAATTCATTCACGGTTTCACCTATCAGGGAAATCCGTTGGCCGCGGCGGTCGGATTGGGCATATTGGACTATATGCGGGATAACGATCTCATCGAGCGGGTGGCCCGGACCGGCTCCGCTTTTCTTGAAAAGATATCATCTCTGGATAGATTCGATTTCGTCGGCGACGTCCGCGGCATCGGATACATGGCCGGCATCGAATTCGTCCGGGACAAGCAGACCCGCCAACCTCTCCCTCTCCAAATCGGATTCACGCGGCGGATCGCCGAGGCGGCTTGGGAGCGGGGCCTGATCCTGTATCCCTCCGGATCCACGGGCCAAGTCGACGGTATCTCCGGAGACGGAATCATGATCGCTCCTCCCCTGATCACGACCGAAGATCAAATCGACGCCATCATCGACCGGCTTGCGGATACGCTGGAATCCGTGTGTCGGGAAGTCAAAACCGAGGTGTGAAGGTTGTTCAGTCGCGGAACACGCGATTGACGTCAAACTCACCCAGGGGAAACGGTGTTTTTCCGGAGGTGATGAGCTCCGCCTGCATCTTGCCGAGAAAAGGCCCCAGGGTGAATCCTCCCTTGGTGCAGCAGGCGGAATAAAAACCGGGGTGGCTTTTCAGGCTGCCGAGCAGGGGGAAAAAATCCGGCGTCCTCCCTTCCAAACCCGACCAGCAGCGGATGATATTCAGCTGCCTAAGCAGCGGTATGATCCGTCCGGCGGCCTGCAGATTCCCATGCATGCTTTCGTAATCGACCAATTTGATGTTTTTTCGAGCATCTCCGATGCCTCTCCACCCGCCGCCGATCACGACGTTTCCGCTGTCGACATGCTTCAGGGTAAGATGTCCCTCGACATGCGTGATGATATGGGGAAACGGTTTGGGCACAGGCTCCGAGACCTGAACCTGCATGGTATCCAAAGTGATCGGCGCATCCAGTCCGAGCATCGTGAAAATGTCCCGCGCCCAAACGCCCGCGCAATTGAGAACGGCTCGGCAGGAATACTCTCCACGCTCGGTGCGGACGATAAAACGCCGCCTTCCTTCAATGCCGATCGCGGTGACCGCCTCATTTTCCAGAACCCGGGCGCCGCGGGCGGCCGCGGCGGCCGCCAAGGCCCGCGATGCTTTCAGGGGATTGGCCTTGGCATCACGGGCACAGAAAGAAGCCGCCCTTACGGAATCCCCGAGATAGGGAGCGACACGCTTCAATTCTTCTTTCCCCAGGATTTCAACCTCCACTCCCAAAGCCCGCTGACTTTCGACATCACGTTTCAGCTTGGCTTCCTGGGCGGAAGATTCCGCCACCCGCAATCCACCGGGCTGACGATATTCGATATCCGTATCTAATTCCCTTTGCAAAGACCGCCAAACCGACTGGCTTTCCATGACCAACGGGATCAGCTTCAGTTTCTTGTTCTGGTAAGACATGGTGCCGGCCGTCGAACCCGAGGCCTCACGGCCGATTTCAGCTTTATCCAGAAGGATCAGGTCGGTAGCCTTCTTCGCCAGAAAATAAGCGGCGGAGGATCCGATGATGCCTCCTCCAATGACCACGACATCCGTATGTTCCAAAACAATCTCCTCAAATCGTACGGATTCGGATCTCGACGCGTCATGATGCGGCTTTTAAAGCGAATCCGTCTTTCTTTTTTATTCGATTTTTCTGTATGAAATAAACAGTACCCAGGACCACCGCCCCCATTGTCGATAAAACCATACTGATTCCCAAATTCGGGTGGAACATGGCCGCTCCCGACAGCAGCAGAGACGAACCGGTCAGCAACCATTCCCCCACCCGCAGCCGCAAGAGAAAGAAGGCTTCGGTTATCACGGCGATCACAATCAACAAAGGGAGGCTCTGCAGCAGAACCTGTATGGGACCGACGATACGAGCGTCCAGCAGCGGTGTGAATAAAAAGAACAGGGGAATGACATAAAGGAATTTTGCGATGCTGAAGGTGGAAAGCCCCACTCTCATGAAATGCTTGTCACCGGCGATTTCAGCGGCCACGAACGCGGTCATGCAAACCGGGGGGGTGATGGTCGAATTCTGGCTGAACCAAAAAAGCGCGAGATGAGCGGCCAGCAAGGAAACCCCCAAGTGGGTCAGGGCGGGCGCCCCCAAAGTAGAGATCAGGATATAGGAAAGCGTCACCGGCATGCCCATACCGATAATCAACGAGACAACGGCCAACAAAAACAGCGCAAACAGGATAACGCCCCCGGAGGCGACGATGATGATCGAGGTGACTTTCATGATCAGTCCGGTAAGTGTGATAACACCCATAATCAGAGCGGCACACGCACAGACCGATGTAATGGTCATCATGTTTTTTGCGCTTTCCCGAAGTCCTTCCACGATTTTGGCGGGCGTCATGCGTGAATCCCGACGCAGCCAACTCATCACGACGATCAGCAGCGTGGAGAGCGTGCTGGCGACAAAAGGCGTGCGGCCCATGGCAAGCAGCGCCACCAGGATGATCAGCGGCAGAAAGAGATGCCCTCCCTTGATAACCGCCTCTTTAAGACTGGGCAGTTGGGCTTTGGGAAGCCCTTGAAGCCCATATTTCCGCGACTTGATCTCGATAATCGCGTAGATGGACGCGAAATAGATGACCGCCGGGACGATGGAGTACACGATGATCTTTAAAAGCGGAATTCCGGTTATCGCCGACATGACAAAGACCCCGGCCCCCATGATCGGCGGAGTGATCGCTCCTCCTGTGGACGCCGCCGTCGTAATCGCCGCCGATTCCCTTGCCTTGAAACCGCTTTTTTTCATCAGAGGAATGGTCAAACTGCCTGTCGTCACCACGTTTGACATCGTGCTGCCTGTCAATGTCCCCATCAGGGCCGCACTCAGAACCGCGACTTTAGCGGATCCGCCCCTGGAACGCCCGGCAAAAGCCATACACAGATCAATATAATATTTATCCGCGCGGGATACGCGAAGGAAAGTGCCGAACGCCACAAAGGAAAAAAGATATGTCGCGGCGAGCCCGGTCATGATATTGAACATCCCTTCCGGAACCAGGTAGAACTGCTCCAAACAAATCCGAAAAGGAAACGCCCGGAAACCAAGCATCCCGGCCAGATACGGCCCCAGAAAAGTATAGGCGATGAAAACGGATGTTATCACGACCAGGATCCAGCCCAGCGTACGGCGGGTCGCCTCAAGAATAAGCAGGACGGCGAGGATCCCCAGAATCGTATCGAGGGTGGTGACCGGACTCACATATGCGATCCGGAAAGCGATCCGCTGGTAATCGAAGAGAATCCAGCCGAAAGAAATCACGGAAAGAAGAGCCAGCAGGATATCGGCCACGGGGATCCGGGACCGCGAGGCTTTTGAAGAGCCGGGAAACGTGAGAAACACCATCGGGATCATGAGCATCAGAAAACCCGCCCGCTGGATGAGCGGAGGGAACGCCCCGTTGAATGCGGTGAAAAACACCAGCAGGCTGATGACCACGCCCAGGAATGTAACAACCCATGCCGATAAACCTTTAAGCGCTCTCTGTTCCATAACCCTTTCCCGTTACATCCATCCCTGTTCCTTATAATAGCGCAGCGCCCCCGGGTGTATCTCGAAATCGAGGTTTCGTATCATGTCTTCCGCGCTCCAGTTCTTGAAGCTCCCGTAAGCCCGGCGCAGCCGTTCTTCACTCTCGGCTACGGCCCGGGTCAGAATGTAGACGAACTCCTCGGAAACCTCGCTGTGAGCAAAAAGAACCATGGCCAGCCGAACGGTCGGAACGGGATCATGCTGTCCGGGGTATGTCCGGGGAGGGATCTCATCCTCGATAAACCCGTATTTTCGGGCCAGCGCATCACGAACCGATTCGGAGAGCCCCAGCAATTTACCTTCGCGCGTGGCCATGGCTTCCGTAACCGAAGAGGCGGGATACTGAATCAAACTGTGCATGGCGTTGATGTGCCGATCCTTCCAGAGATCGACCTTGCCCGTTGTTCCGATTCGCTGCAGGGAGCCGCCCCAGAGCTTGATGTCGCTTTCCTCCATCCCCAATTCCCCGAATATGAGATTCAGCAGGATATAATTGGCTTCTCCCGGAAATCCGGTGCACAACTTGATACCGATTTTTTTTCGGGCGACGTCGAGGAGGGTCCCGGCTGCAACTCCCTTCTCCACGAGAAAATGATGGTAGTTGGAGGAGAGCGAGCAAATCACACGAAGGTTGGAATATTTCTCCTCATAGGGCGCTTGCCCCTCGCGCGCCATGAGAAGGAACGGAGTGAAGGTCACTCCGATATCGGACTCCCGGCGGGCTATCCGGATAGGATTTCCGAAGCCTCCCGAACCCGGGATGGCGGTCAGCGGATACCCGGCCACGCGGGCGTTGAATTCATCGGCGATGGTGGTGCAGATGGAATACCAGCTTCCTCCCACGCTCCCCGTGCTTATCGTGCTCCGGGGCGGCTTCATCCTCTGCTGCCCGGGAAATAAAAGCGCTGTCGCCAGCAGGATCCCCGTTAGGATCACTGTTCCTTTCAATCGGGGTTCTCTCCCGGCCTTTACATCAGCCGTCGTTTCACAAAACCGTTTGCGACCGGAAAGAAACCCGCACTTAAAATTCATATTCAATATCCTTTTTTGAAATCGACAACTCCTTTAAGGCGTTTCTTCATCTCGAATCGCTTCAGGTTTTCAAGAAAGATCTTCACGACATCTTCCGGAAGGCTCGGGCCGGATATATGAGGCGTTATATAGACGTTTTCCATGTTCCACAGTTCGTGATCCTTGGGAAGAGGCTCTTTCTCGAAAACATCCAGGACGGCGCCGGCTATGTCGCCCGTCCGCAGCGCATGGACAAGCGCCTCTTCATGGATAAGAGGGCCCCGGGAGATGTTGAATAGATAGGCTCCGGTCTTCATGGCCTTTAACTCTTCTCCGCCTATGATGGCTTTGGTGCGGGGAGAAAGCGGAAGCGCCATCACGACGAAATCGGGCAGAGAAAGAAAATGCATCAAATCTCCGGGAAGAAAGACTTCCCTTAAAAAAGGCAGATGTTTCGTCTGTTCGTCGAATCCGATGACTTTTAGCCCAGCCTGATGAAGCCTGAATGCGATCACCGAGCCTACCGAGCCCAAGCCCATCACCCCGGCGGTTTTTCCCCTGACCGTACCCGGCTCATAATACGGCCATTCCCGGATCTTCTGGTTGTCCAAACCGGCCCGAATCTTCAACGTGATCGCCAGCATATACCCCAGAACATAATCCGCGATAATGGGTCCGTGCACACCGGTGACTTTCGTCAGCGTTGCATGCGAAGGAACGGCTCCGGAAAGCACATAATTTTCCACTCCGGCGCTGATGGATTGGATCCATTTGAGATTCGACGCCCGGGAGAGGAGTTCGACCGGGAACGTGTGTCCCGAAAGGATGACGTCGGTCCGGTTGATGTGCGAGGCGATCTCCCGCTTGTCATGACAAATCATGAAATTCACATCCGGCCGCGCATCACGCAGCAATTTTTCATAACGGTCCAAATACGCCGGGATATGATTATATACCAGAACATTGATATGCGAATCCACGGTATTCCTCCGTTCAGATCAAACCCAGCCGCCGGACGACATCTTCGATGACGGCCTTCTGCTCCTCCGTGGGAGCCAGGATCGGTTCGCGCGTGAATCCTCCCGGACGCCCGCACAAGTTCATGGCGTATTTGAGCGAGGCCGGGAAGGTTCCCACATTTTTCCCCTTCATGGCTTCTTCGGCGGCGATACAACGATACTGTATTCGGCGCGCTTCGTCTATCCTGCCGGCTTTCAGCAGCCGGTACATGGAAATGGCATCCTTGCCCAAAAGCTGGGTGTCGAGGCTTCCCACCCATCCATCCGCACCCATTACGATCGCGGAAACCCCCTGCATGGATGAATGCCCCGCAAATACCTTGATCCTGCCGCCGACCCGCCGGATGATCTCCGCAACCCGACCGAAGTCCTTGGAGCTTTCCTTGATGGCCGCGACCTGATCCAGATCCGCCAGACGATCCACCAGCCCCGGAGTCAGATCGACGCCCTGACGACGCGGATTGTTGTAAATCAATACCGGAATGTCCACACCGTCGGATATTTTCGTGTAGTAATGGAGGATCTCTCTCTCCCCGGGCAGCGCCAGCTGAGGAGGCAGCACCATGATTCCATCCAGACCGACTTCCCGGGCATGCCGCCCCATTTCAATGGTAGCCCGCGCGGAGATCTGCCCGGTTCCGCCCAGCATGATGATGCGGTTTCGCGCCGTCTCGGCACCGATCCGAAACAATTCCTTTCGTTCCTCATCCGTCAGCACCCAGCTTTCTCCGGTGCACCCGCATACGATCAGCCCGTCCACTCCCTCTCCGATCAAAAGTTCAATGTTTTGATTGAAGGCATCGATATCCAGATCTCCGTTTTCCTTGAACGGCGTTACGACCGCCGTATAACACCCATGCCAGTCTACTTTGTATGCCATGATTTTCTCATTCCTTTCGTTGATATATTATATATAGAGTATAAATTTTCCCCGGTCGAACTCAAGCTCTTTTTCCAACATCAAGATATAAAAAGATTTCGAAAATGATTTCCGTCGGATGGTTCCCGCCATTGACGAATATCACCCCCTTGTGGTATTTTCACAAGTTATATTTTGAATTGACGGCCTCCTCCGGAAACCGCCGACGGACAGAATACATCGAAGCAGACTTCGATACCGCCTGCTTCCGTTAAATAATACACTGACAAACTGGAGCCAGACGTGAACAACCATCGGCATTACTCAGAAAAATCTTTTCCGGCGATTTTTCGCAATCGCGTCGAAAAAAATCACCAAGGCTGCTTTCTGCGATCCTGTCGCTCAGGACAATGGATCGACTTCTCCTGGGACGACGTCAAGAGGACAACGGATGCCGCGGCTTCTTATCTGATCAACTCCGGTCTGCAAGCCGGCGACAAAGTCGCCATCTATTCGGAGAACCGTCCGGAATGGATTTTCGCGGATCTGGCGGTCCTTTCCGCCGCCGGATGCGACGTCACGATCTTTGCCACGAACTCCGCCGCGGAAGCCGCGTTCATCGTCAACGACTCCGATTCGAGATTCTGTTTCTGCGGCGGAAAGCTCCAGGTTGAGAACCTCCTGCCAGTCAAGGATAAAATGCCGAAACTCGAAAAGATCATCGTTTTTGACGACATCAAAAACGAAGATCCGATCGTGGTTCGCTTCCGGGACATCATCGCGGACGGGCGGGATAATTTGCGGGAAATCGATATCGACCGTCGGATTCGAGGCATCGATCCCGAAGAGGTCATGACGCTTATGTATACTTCCGGAACCACGGGAGCCCCCAAGGGAGTCATGCTTTCTCACAGCAACATCGTGGCCCAGGTCATCAATTTCGTCCGCCATCAGCCCCATCCGGACAGGGAAACGGCTCTATCCATCCTGCCGCTCGCACACGCCCTGGAAAGAAGCATCATCTACTATCATCTGCTCTACATAGAAGGCATCATCTGTTTTTCCCGGGGACCTGAATACATCCTGAAAGAACTCCAGCAGATCCAGCCGACGGCCCTGCTTTGCGTTCCCCGAATCCCGGAAAAACTATTTGAAGGGATCATGGACCGTGTCGATAAATCCGGTTTCGCGAAAAGAACCCTCTTCCGCTGGGCCGAAAAGGTCGGCCGCAAGGCCGTTCCCCACCTCGCCGCCGGGCGCCCCCTCCCCCCCCTGAAAAAGATCCGTTACGCCGTTGCGGATACTCTGGTGTTTTCACGCCTCCGCAAATCCCTCGGGCTCAACCGTTTGACATGCGCGGGTGTGGGAGGAGCCGCTCTTCCAACCCGGATCCATGAATTCTTCATCGCCATGAAGGTGGATTGGCTAACGGGCTACGGTTTGACCGAAACGTCCCCTGTAACCCATACCCATACGCATAAATGGATCTCTCCCATCAAGATCGGCACCGCCGGGCTGCCTCTTCCGATGACCGAATGCCGCATCGCGGCCGACGGTGAAATCCTGATTCGAGGCCCCCAGGTGATGATGGGGTACTACAAGCGGCCGGATGAAACCGACGCCGTCTTTACGGATGACGGCTGGTTTCGCACCGGCGACATCGGAAATATCGACCGGGACGGCTATTTGACCATCACCGACCGTAAGAAAGACGTGATCATCACTTCCGGAGGAAAAAACGTGGCACCGCTTCCCATCGAGATGCTGGTCGGCGAAGATCCCTATATCGATCAGATCATGTTGGTCGGCAATAACAGAAAATTCATCTCCGCTCTTATCGTCCCGGCCTTCGATCGTTTGAAAGCATTCGCCGAGGACATCAATATCCAGTGGACGACACATAAAGACCTGATCCGGAATCCGAAGGTCATCGCTTTATTCCGCACGCACATTCAAGATCGCACCCGGACGCTGGCTCAGTATAAAAAGATAAGGCGATTCCTGCTTTTGCCCACTGCGTTCACCCACGAAAACGGTCACGCGACTCCCACCATGAAGATCAAGCGTCGGATCATCGAGACGGCCTTCAAGGATCAGATCGACGGCATCTACCGCCGCCTCACCGAATAAACGGATCGTTCAAACCGGACCGTCGGTTCCCAAAGCTTGGTTCTCCCGCCGATTTCGTCTATAATCGGGAGGCGAAATTTACGATCCCAATGAATGATGTCATCACTCGTCAAAACGAAAGGACCCGCCATGCTTTGTAAATCCCTTTCCAGCCGACGCCAATGGATGCTTCTTCCATTTTTTGTTTGCGCGATCGCCGCGTCCGCGCAGTCCCCACCGGAAAAGACGTCCGGGGTCTATTTCCCTTCCTCCCGCCTTGGGGGAAGAGGCTTCCGGTCCATCGTTCATTATATGCAGGCTTCGGGGATGAATCTCGCGGTCCTGCATGCCAAAGATCCCAAAGGCCGCCTGTTTTGGAAAGCGGTCAACCGCACCGCGGCGGCCATGAACGCTCCGGTTCAAAATCCGGCGCTGGAAGCCGCCGTCACCAAACTCAAACAAAAAAGGATCCGAACCGCCGTCAAAGTGGACGTCTTTCAGGACAGCCTCCTGGTCAAACATCACCCCGAAATGGGCGTTAGGGATTCTCAAACCGGAGGCCTGTGGGCGGACCGGAAAGGCCTTCACTGGGCCAATCCCTACGACAAGCGGGTGTGGGAATACAACGTCAAGCTCTGTCTGGAATTGATAGAGCTCGGGGTGGATGAGATCCAGTTTGATTATATCCGCTTCCCGAGCGATGGAGACATGTCCCGGATCGAATATCCGATCTCCATGGAGGATACGACGCGCGCGGAATGCATCGGGAAGTTTCTGGCTTACGCGCACGACCGATTGAAGCCGGCGGGAGTGGCGCTCTCCATCGATCTTTTCGGACTAACGGCATGGAAATCGGAAGACTTCGGCGTCGGGCAGGTGCTGGATCACATCGACCCGCATGTCGATGTTCTGTGCCCGATGCTGTATCCCTCCCATTTTCCCGATAATTTCCTGACGTTGAAACATCCCTCGCAATACCCATACCGAATCGTCAAATCGAGCCTGGATGAAATGCGGAAAAGAACGGACAAACCGATCCGCCCCTGGATCCAAGGATTCTGGTACACACCGGAAGAAATCGGCACGCAGATCCAGGCGGTCGAGGACAGCGGCATCTCTGCTTGGGCTTCCTGGAGCCCAACCGGCAGATACCTCCCGACTTTTAATGCCCTGGCGGAACGCATGGAAATGACATACGAGGCTCCCGAATTTTATCCCTCCCTCGATGAATTGAGAAGCCGTGAAGACCGCATATCAACCGGCAACACAAGGGTCGTCAATCATACATGCTACCGTGAAGGATACTCGATCCTCTCACTCGATGAAACGCTGAGCGGAGAGAAAAACCGGCACGCCACGCTCTATGATGTGGTCTTCAGCTTGGATGAAAGCATCATAGACCGCATCCTCACCCGACGGGGCCGTTCTTTCAGCGACCTTACCAGCCCCTATACCAAGGTTTCCTTCGTCACCCGGCTCATCATCCAGGACCTGGGAGTCGATCCGCGGCGTATGCGGCCCTCCCCGATCTATATCGAATGGGATGGAGATTGTCGATTCACCGAAAGCATTCCTCCACACCGCCTGGAAACGTACCACTCCGGGGTGGACAACCAGACCTGAGATTGAAATCGAATCAAAACCGGGACATTTGACCTATCCGTCTGTCCGTTCGAAAAGACAGCCGATGAGCCATCCCAACCCTATCAGACAAGGATCAAGATGGCATGCTTTTTGCTGCACTAATCGTTGTCAGAAGGTCAAAAGAGGAGGCGGATCATGAAACGACGAGAGATCATCCTGTTGGCGGCAATCCCTCTGCTGCTGATGACGGCATGCGGTCACCAAACCGTGCGTACGACTTCGACGGTTTATGACGGATTCACTTTGAACGAAGTTTGGAGAGCCTCTCTCCGCACTCTGCACGATCTCGATTTTTCAATATACGCCCTGGACAATAGAGCGGGATTCATCGGTGCGGAAGGCCCCATGCATATCTTTCATGAGCTGCCTCCGCGGCTTTCCATCTTCATCACCCGCAGATACGACAGGGTTTATGTGGACTGCAAAGTCATTCAGCCCGAACAGGTCGTTGATGTCTTCCGGTACGGCCGAAAAACAGCGCATATTTTTTATCAGAGGCTCAACCGGAACCTGCATCGATCGGATTGACATCCCCGACGGGTCATGCATGAAAAAGCCGGGGAAGGGTTCCCCCCCCCCGGCTGAAAACATCTTTTCGAATCAGCGCCGATCTCAGAACGGTGTGCCTCGTGTTAAATCCACCCTCAGCGCATCAAGGCATTGAAAAACAATTTGAAGGTTCCGTGGGTTTGGCAGCGGTTCTGCGTGCGAAATCCGATAAGCACCACTTCCCCCTTTCCGTACTTGGCCGCGACCATGGCCGATTTTTTCGCGAGATGATCCTCGCCGATCAGCCAACCGCTGCGCAGAATATCCTTATCCCGGTAGCGGACCACAGTGGCATAATCTTCGTTGCGAGATCCGGGGACGATCTCGAACGCCGGGCTGGACCAGTAAAGCACCAGCCCATCATCCGGCATGCCGTAACCCAGCCGATGCTCGTTGTCGAATTCGGCCTTGACGGTCGATCCGGGACAGAAAAATTCCTTGGAGGATAATCCTTCCATGGCATTGCGAACATTAAGCTCGAATTTTTCGATCGCAAACATGGACGCCTGCCCCAAGGTGACCAGTGTGCCTCCCTGCTTGACGAATGTTTTCAAGGCCTCGACACCTTCCGTGCCGATCCCGCTGCGGTATTCAGGGGGAATTTCGGCCAAACGACTGGCGTAGCGCCCGGTCAGTTTTCCCGTTATCATCCCGGTATTATCGTTCGGGAGCACGATCACATCATACTTCTTTATGAGATCGCCCTTTTTGATTTCGGCATCCTTAAGGGAAGTATACGGGAAGTCGAACATCTCGAGTAAAAACCGCGTCCAGCCTTCGTCCATATTGCCGCCGTAATAGCGGTGGTACATCCCGAGCCGAAGCCGTTTCATGGCATGGGTGCCGTCTTCGGGATCACCGCTGAAGGCCTTGAAATCGACTCCCGTCAATTTGGCGATCTCCGCCAGGTTCGAAACGGAACACTTGGATACGATGAAGTCGCCCGGCCGAAGGCCGTCCGTCTTTTTTATCACCCGGTGCAGGTCGGCTTTCTTATCCATCAGGAGGTTCGCGGCCTTATAACTGTTGTTCAACCGGCCGTCGAAAACAAAAGCCGATGCTCCTCCATCCACCTTTCCTTCGAGAGGAACCGCGGCGGTGAGTTTTTCAAGGTCTCCTGAAACCGCTTGATCGACGGGATCGACGCGAACCCCCATGAATTCATTCATGGTATGGGTGGCGGAATCGTAGGGGCGGAGCGGCGCTCCGTCCCTGGAACGCGTCCATTCGTTATCGACATAATGCGTTTCCCCCAGCAGATTGCGGATCAATCCCATTTTAGGCTGGGCCAACGTGATGACGAAAGATCCTTCCGGATACGTCACGGCTCCGACGGTCAGCGCCTTTTGGGCCTGTTGGATCTCGATGCCGGACATGAGAAGCGTGTTCACCATCTTGACGGCCGTCAGGGGATCATGCTGCATCATAGGGATCACATATGCTTTGGGCGTTCCCTCCGCTCCACGCTCGGTCTGCCGTTTGGCTTTCAGATAGGCGTTTTTCAGTACGGTTTCCTTGTTCCGGGCCGCCAGGTCCAGCAGGGCCCAGGCCGTTATTTTCTTCTGTTCGACGATATCACGCAGCCGCCACCATCCTCCCGGCCAGGGATGAGGGAAAGTGGACTGGGCTTCATATTTTGGGAACTGCCGGGCTCCTCCCTCCAGTTGTTCAGGATGAACATAGAGCGGTGTCGCCAATTTTGCACTGGCCGATTCGGTCAGCATACCGGCGATATTGTGAAAAGGCGTGATCCAGTGCCATCCGAAATGGCCCCAGCCGGGAAATTGAGCGGCATTCAGGATACCGGTTTTTTCGTTTTCCTCGAGCTTATAGGCGATGTGAGCGCCGTACCAGCTGTGTTCCCTCCAGATCAGGGGATCCGCGTAGGGACGGATGGGATCGCCGTAAGGCGGAACATACAATCGGGCGCCGTAACCTCCCATATGATGATGGTCGATGTATGCTTGGGGAACCCAATCGCGGTACATGATCTCGGCGGCGTAAACGGATTCGATCATGTTGAGAAAATCGCCGTCACGGTTGTTGTCGTGCCCCACATACTTGTGGTACAACCAGGGAAGACCGCTGCCTTCGTATTCCGTCCCCAGGGTCTTGCGGTACCAGTCCGTGACCATGATCTGTCCGTCGGGATTGAAGCTCGGAAACATGAAATATATCACGTTGTCCAGAATCCGCCGGGTTTCTTCATCCGTGCGGGAAATGAGATCATACGTGAGTTCCGGCGCCATCTGCGTGCCTCCGATCTCGGTGGCATGCAGGCTCATGGACTGGCACATAACCGCTTTCCCTTCTTTGATCATCTTTTTGATCTCGGCTTCGGAGATCCCCCGGGGATCGCTGAGTGAAGCGTTGATTTTCTGCAGACGGTCAAGGTTAGCCAGGTTTTCAGGTGAAGAGATAATGACCACCAGGAAAGGGTTGCCTTCGGTCGAAGGCCCCATGTCCCTGACTATAAGCTTATCGCTTTCTTTTTCCAACACTCCATAGTACTCGACGATCTTATCCCAGCGCGCGATCTTTCTGTCGGCGCCGAGCTGAAAACCGAAGAATTCCTCGGGAGTGGTGATCTTGTTCTGGGCCAGGGCGACAGGCGCCGCCAAGCTCAAACACAAGACAGCTAAAACCAAATAAACATGAAAATGACGAAAAATCTTATGCCTCATCAGGCTCCTCCTTTACCGGGGTGAATAAACCGCCTCCGCGAATGCGGTCGGCGCGGATCGGAAAAAAACAATTGGGGACCGAGCCGTTCAGAACCACGCGTGCTGAAAAAATCGGCGCGCGAAACATGGAGCGAACGGGCTCACGGCGAATCACACGGCCATGACAGACCATAGCATGAGGAAGTGCTGGGGAACGGACTACAGCGGCGGGCGTATAAAGATTTTGTGTGGATTCCAATGTTTCCAATCCGAGAAAATACTAAAACAGCCGGAGGCGGCATGTCAAGATATTCCAGAGGAGAAAACCGGAGCACTCTCATTTTTCGCTTTCATTTTTTCCGCCGACGCGATATTAATAGTGAAGGTTCGTCAAACCAATAGTCTGGGAGGGCACTTGAAAAACAATATCGACGGAGTATTAAGGCTATTCTCCATCTTCACCCTGCTTATCGCCGGGACCTTCTGTTCCGGCCCCGAAACCGTGGTGAACGACGGTTTCGGGGATTATCTTCGCGTGGAGGGAGGGGAATTTCTCATGGGAGACAACTTCGATGAAGGCAACTCGGATGAAATCCCGGTTCACTCCGTGATCCTCGACACCTATTATATCGGCAAACACAAGGTCACCAACCTGGAATATGCAAAGTTTATCAAAGCCGGAGGATATGCCGAACCGGAATACTGGAAGGCCGGAGGATTCGAGGAATACGGCCGTGCTCCCGCCCATTGGGATGACGCGGTTCACAAGGGCGGAAGCATCCCCGGCAATGAGAATTACCCCGTGATCGGAGTGAGTTGGTTCGAGGCGGCCGCATACTGCCGATGGCTGTCATCCGAAACCGGATGGACCTACCGCCTCCCCACCGAGGCCGAATGGGAACGAGCCGCCCGCGGTACAGATCAGCGCCGATATGCATGGGGGAATGAGATCGATAAAAGCCGCGCAAACTATGATTACGGAATGGAACGGAAAGACATGGAACTCAAGCCCGCAGGCGCTTACGACGGCAGCATACGGAACGGTCTCCAGACGCGAGACAATGCCGCTCCCTGCGGCGCCTATGATATGACCGGAAATACCTTTGAATGGTGCGCCGATTTCTACGGCCGCACCTATTACAGCGAATCGCCGACGATGAATCCGCGCGGCCCCCAAACCGGTACCTCAAGGGTTCTGCGCTCAGCGGGTTATATCGACAGCGCATACTACCAACGCGCGGCCAGTCGACACAAACGAGGCCCTCACGTCAAAAGCCACGCAACGGGTTTCCGGTGCGTACGGGAAGATCCCGCCGTGAGAGATGACCGATGAAAATAGAAACGATAAAATATCCGGTTTTCGCGCTGCTCGTTTTGCTGCTGTCCTCATCCGTTAGGGGGCAAAACCCGGAAATCCGCAATGACGGACACGGAGATTATCTGATCGTACCGGCCGGCGAATTCCAGATGGGCGACAATTTTTCCGAAGGCGACGCCGATGAGGTCCCGGTTCATAGGGTTTATCTCGACACCTATTATATCGGCAAACACAAAGTCACCAACCTGGAATATGCAAAGTTCATCAAAGCCGGAGGATACACCGATCCGGATTTCTGGAAATCCGGAGGTTTCGGTGAATACGGAGAACGTCCCCGTTACTGGGAAGACACCCGCTTTCACGGCGGGGGGCTGCCGGGCAATGAATATTTTCCCGTTGTCGGCGTAAGCTGGTTCGAGGCGGCCGCCTACTGCGAATGGTTGTCCGCTGAAACCGGCCGGACCTACCGCCTCCCTACAGAAGCCGAATGGGAAAAAGCCGCCCGCGGCACCGATCAACGCCGCTTTTCATGGGGGAATTCGATAGACGGAGCCATGGCCAACTACGAACACAGCGGCGATCCCTATGAACCCGGACTCACTCCGGTGGGATTCTACAACGGCTCGATCCAACAGGGATTCGTGACGGGAAACAATATTTCCCCTTACGGAGCGGTAGAGATGATCGGCAACGTCTGGGAATGGTGTTCGGACTGGTTTTCCGGCAGCCGCTATTACGCCGCCTCCCCCAAACGCAATCCGAAGGGTCCGGATTCCGGAACATCCCGTGTCCTGCGTGCCGGTGGCTGGGTGGACAGTGCTTACTACCAGAGAGCGGCCAATCGAAACGGCAGTTTTCCTGAAAACCGCAATCCCATACAGGGTTTTCGCTGCGTCAGGGAAGCGGCTCCGCCCCGGGGATACTGACCGCGGAAATGCGGCCGCAGCTCCAACGATCTTTCGCGCGACGCGAGCCCCCCGCGATATCTCTATGGAAGCGTGATCTTTTTGGTATGCCTGCCTCCTTTGAGGCAGTCGAGAGTTATCGTGATCGATCCCTTGCCCTCCACCAGAAACTCGTAGTTCGCTTCGCTGTTCCCGGACAATCCCCGGGTCAACTTAAGATTTTTAAGATCGGGCTGATCGAGAAGCTGCAGTTCTGAAGTTCCCATCCGACTTCGAAAATACCGCAGGTAGCGAGCCGGTATTCCCGCCGGCAGAGCGCTGCTGGGATCAACTCCCGCGGCCAAAACCTCTACAAGACCGTCAATGGATAAAATATCCGGGCGCTGCACTTTGTTTTTTACCGCCGTCGCCGACATGGTGGGCATCAATCTTGAGTTGTAAAGCGTCACTTTGATCCTGTAAAGCTTGCCGTCCACTTTTTCCACCTTCACCTGTTTGATCTCCGGCTTCGGCATCTCCCATGCATGCAGCAGACAGAACGCCATGTTGCGGTGGCATAGTTCTTCAAGCAGCCATGTGGGAGGCACTCTGCCGCTCAGCTTGGTCACATCCCGATCGATAACGACTTTTCCCAACTGCGGGTGCTCGATCTCGTGCATGCGCACGGCCGTATTGTCGAGGTCGATGTATTTGTCGAAAAATGCTTCTTCCTCCTCGGTGATCTCTCCGTCGCCATCAATGTCCGAACGCGAGGTCCACAGTTCATTGGAGAAGGAATAGATTCCCAGGCCGTCATGAGTGAAGTCGATAAATCCGCCCCATACGGTGTACAGACCGCTCCAGATCACGATATAACGGTAATCCTCGATGATCTTTTCGCCTTTCCTGCCGATCTCATCCAACACGGCCATGTCGCTGCGGTCGTACTCTCCATGAAGTTCAGCTCCGGGACCGCGCAGGATCATCCCGCCGCTGTTGTGAAAAGCCTGCACTCCTGCGATATTGGGATGGCTGTAAAAAAAGTCCCGGGTGTGTTGGGAAGCCGGCCAGGAAAATGGATATTCACCCGCGCCGCCCTGGATGTATCCCGGCTGCCACATGGAAGGCCAATCCCGGTTGGGATCGTATCCGCCTCCCCCGTCCTCGTTGTAGCGGCCGTCTCCGTCGTTATCGGTTCCCTCCGGGCCGATAAACTTATAATCGCCCAACTCATCCTCGAGGCCTTCGCGGTTCTTTTTGATCGGCACCAGGCGATCGCCCGTATCGGCGATCCGGTGGGTCCCCTCTCCCGGTTTGACCTTGATAAACATGGATCCGACTTCGCCGTCTCCGTCCAGGTCTTCGGCGCCGTCCTCGTCGTATAACCCATCGTTATCGCTGTCCTGAGGGACCTGCCCGGTTCGAGCCGATCCTCCCTTGTGCAGCCACAGGTCGCGCCCATCGGGATTGACGGAGGGAAAGATGTAAAAGACCCTTTCATCCACGATCCGGCGGATGTAATCGTTATGCGCATAATTTTCCATCAGGTACCAGATCGTATAGATGCCTATCTCTCCACCCTGGACTTCATTGCCGTGGATGTTGGCATCGATGTACAGGGCGCTTTTGCCCATCTCATCCCCGGTGTCCGGATTATTGATCGTCATGTACCAAAGCTCACGGCCCTGAAAGGTCTTTCCGATCGACCTCAGCTTCAAAAACTTGGGGTATGCCTTCTCCAGCTTGCGCAATGCCGCTTCGACCTCTTCCCAGTCATAATACCGGTTGAAAGACAGCTCCACCTTCCGGGTATTCCATTTTCGCGGCAAATACTCTTGGGAGGCTGCGGTCAGGGAAAAGAGCAGAACTCCGGCCGCCGCAAGCGTCATAATCGTTCGGAATCTATTGTATTTATTCTTCATTGTATTTTTCCTCTTGGGATTTCTCATCGAAGCACCGCCTTCCGGCTGATGGTCCCTCCCCCGTTGCGAGCCCTCAGAACGATGTCCACCGCCTTTCCGGGTTCGGATATCACCAGCCAGGTCAGCTCTTTTTCACCCTTGGATTCAAGGTTGGGTATATCCACGCGGCGGCCGCCCCCGAAGAGCTCCATCTCTTTATCATGCTGAAAATTCATCCTTACGAGAATAGGCGGGATCCTGCGCGTCCGTTCTCCCATCGCGGTCACATAAGGAAAAGCTCCGTTGTTGCGTACCATGCATTTAACTTCGAACAAACGGGAGGATTTCCGGGTAACCACGGGAGCATCCATCGAGATCTCCGCAAACCGGGAAGCGAGATAGAGGGCGAATTCGGCATGGGAACGGCTCAGTTCTTCGAGTGTATCCTCGGGCGGATTGACTCGAAGATAAGGTTGAAAACCACCGATTTCCACCATGCCGAGTTGGGGATGATCATATTCCGTCCAGACGGCGAATCCCTTGCCTCCATTTTGTTTGTCGATCCAATCCAGCCATTCTCCATCCCACCCCGAAGCCGAGGCTTCGGAATCGCCTCCGGTTCGAGCCGTTGGCCGCAACCTGCCGGGCTGTTGTATTCCCGGGTTTTTACCGGGGATCGCATCGGATTTCCCCGGAGACTTCATTTCTCCGCCTGCTTCGGGGGCTTTTTCCGATCTCAATGACCACAAATTGGCCGAAAAAGCGGGGACGCCGTACTGAAAATACGCATATTCCAAAAGCGATCCAAAGGGTTTTCCCGACTGCGCAGATGAGATCCCGGTCATCTCGCGATACTTTTCAGCGACCTCCTTATAAAGCGGTTCATCTTTTTTATGCGTCTTTTTGGGCTGAGGATCCTTGGCCGGGCGTCTCGCCGGATCGGGTCCTTCTTCCCTGCCGAACATCATCATCCGGACGGCCGAGTCGACCGACTCTTCTTTTGGGACTTCCGGGAAAACCGGTTTCCCGCACTCTATCCCGAAACCGGCTGCAAGATTGTCGAACTTGGAAAACAACAGCACACCGCAGATATTCTTATGAGGCTGAGTTTTCAATTCGGAATCGTAGTCGGTCATGAATTTCAGAAGAGCGAGGGTTTCAGACTCGGAAGCCGGGTATACGCCGACTCCCTTGGGTGTATAACCGAAATTGTGAGGAAAATTCCGGTTGATATTGAAACCACCGGGACCGTCTTCATTGTACCTTTCGTCGCCGTCGTCATCCTTTCCTTCAGGATAAAGGGCATACAAGCTTTCCAGCGGAGATTCAGGTTTTTTGGGGTGCATCAACCGCGGATCTTCCTCATCGATGACCCATTCTCCCTCTTTATCCTTAACCCGCATCATCGTAATCAAACCGTCTCCATTGAGATCATCGGCACCGTCCTCATCGACAGCCCAGTCATAATCTTCATCCCTCGGACTGAGGTTTCCCGGATATTCCGTTCGGGGAGATTTAAAAAAGAACTCCGCCCCATCGGGATTCAAACGAGGCACCAGATAAAACGTTCGCCGATCGAGAATTTGAGTGACATTTTCATCCTTGCCGTAGCTTTCCGCCCAATCCCGGGCTATCCCCAGAACGACTTCGCTGCCCACAACGTGGTCGCCTTCCAGATTGCCGCATATCAAAAGCGCCTGTTTCTCCAGGGAAGAAGGCCCCTGAGGCCCGCTTATCCGCAGCAGCCAGATATCTCTTCCCTGCCGGCTTTTACCAATCGAAGACAAATTGAGCAGCTTGGGGTATTGCGCCTGCAGCCGTTTGAGCGATTGCGTCAGCGCTTGATAGTCGTGATACCCGCTGCCGGAAGTATCGTCCGAAGCGGCGGACGGCAAGGCACACAGGCAGCAGAACAGCAGTACAGCGAAAATCCGTTTAAAATGCGATCTCATAACATCTCCCTTTTCATTATTGCGGGGTCGAATCGGATTCGACGTGGAGCCATAAACTCTCTTCCCCTTTGATTCATCCATAATCGGCGATCCATGCACACCCTTGAAGGCGGCATTAGATTCAGAATGTAATCCAAAATTCTTGAGATTGCAAATATCTCTTTTAAATAGAATTCACGGTCGAATGATTTCTTCGGGATTCATTGAACCTGTAAAGTTTGACGGGCTGAAAATCCAATAGAAATCATCTTCGGTTTGATGCGCCGATCCGCTCCCAGGAACGGATGCTTCCTTCTTCGATTCTAAACAACGGGTGGGGCATGGGATTCTTTATATACCGAAACGATAGGTATCGAGATTCGTCGCGCTTGAGCAACTTGGTTAAAAAATGCTTCCATTCATAAAGCAATTGCCCCCGGGTCTCGATGATCGGAGATGTTCGACCGGAGGAGACCAGCTTCTTTCGATCGAACACATACCGTCTAACGCAGGCTTCTTCATGAACTTTTGTAAGATATGAGCCTATCGCCGCTATGGGATCAGGATGCCCTCGGAAGCGTTCCAATTGAGGGTGCACGGCATATCCCGAGGTCAATCCCTGAAGAACTTTCTGAGCCAGAAGTCCTTCTCTCCAGAGAGCGACCAATCCCTTTGAATCAAGATATTTCGGGTGGAAGGTCCAGAGTCTCAATCGAATGCCTCAGTGTATCCGATATTATACAGGAGAGAGGCCTGAATAACGAAGGACAACCCGGAAACCTAATCCGAAATCTCAAAAAAAACATGCATGCCTACAAGGGAAACGGATGCCCATGAAAAGAAAAGGGCGACACCGGGAAGGTGTTTTTGATATTATAGAAGGGTGATTTTTTGCGAGGTGAAACGAAAACAAAGATTCCGCGAGTTTAAGAATAAGGAGAGGATCGATTCCTTTACCTGGAACACATATGGTGACAATGATCCGGTTGTGAACGAAACGGATATCGAAGGGCAAAATAAATGACATCTCTTCGCAGTGAGGTATACATGTCTAGATTGAATAAGCGCAGCAAGTCGGGATGGGCGGGAATCGCAATCCTGGCGGCAATCCTATGCTTCCCCTCTTCCGGATGCAACAAAAACACCGGGCCGGATAAAGCCAATGTTATTGTGATCAACGGATGCGGAACGGTTATCGATGTCTACATGGACGAAGAGTTCAAAATCACCGTCGATTACGACAGCAGCTCCACCCTTGAAGAGATTGATCAGGGAACGCATACATTCAAGGCCATAAAAAACGGATCCAGCCTCGTGGTTGCCGAAGACACCTATGAAATCTACGATGGATTCGACTTCAACTGGGCCGTGGACGGTCCTTCAACGATCCTGGTAACCAATCAATACGGAGAGGCCTTGATGATTTATGCCGGCAACAAGTTCCTCGGAGAGCTCCAGAACGGAAAAAGCGAGCATGTCACCGAAGTTCCCTTTGGGCTGATCACCTTGAATGCCGTAAGAAACGGCGAAACTTCGATCCTGGCGACCACGACCCTGGATATTACGGAAGTTAAAGAATATGAATGGACGATCACTCCATGAAGGGATACGAACAAGATGGAACGGACACACCGATTCGGAAGGAAAATGAGATGGCCTCAATAAAAAGATCAAAATTCGCTGGATTTGGAATCACGACAGCAGTTCTCGTATCAATAATACTCCTCGGCAGCTGCAACTTCGGCGTTCCCGATTATGAAGTCAGCGTCTTTGTCGAAGAGGGAGTAACCGGAACCCCGGGGACAGGGACCTACACTTATCCGGAATTGACGGAATTCAGCTTCGACTATTCGCCCGTGGATCCGATGCAAACCGTGGAAGTGCTTTACAGCACGTCCCGCACGTCCAGCAGCGGCACCATCACGCTTTACAATAATTTCAGTTTAACGGCCCAACTCATTGATATCCGCGGGACCTGGGACGCTCAGATGCAGTGGACTACTTCGAGCGAGGTTGACTTCGAATTTTCCATCACGTTTGTGGGGGCGGACCTGAATTCGGGAACGTTTACAGACAACCAAGGCAATTACGGAACCTGGACCAACGACACCGGCACCATTACCATTTCCTATACGAATTGGCGAAAATTCGTCCTCATCGGAGCGGTCTTCGATATGAATGGAACCTTCACCGCCGAAGGCTGGTCTCTAAGTGAAAGCAATACGGGAAGCTGGGGCTGCACGCGGCAGGAGTAGACACCCCGCGCTTCCCATATAATCAACAGCGCCGTTTTATCTAGGTTTTATTATCCTCTCGTTTTACACCTTATCGATTATCTCAAGGTTGTATCGCTTCTTCACTTTCATCCCGGCGGCGCCGAGGATCACTCTGATGGAATGGGCGATCCTTCCCTGTTTACCGATGATTTTGCCGATATCTTCCTGAGCCACCTTCAATTCAATGATCGCCGTCTGCTCCCCGTCCAACTGGGAAACCTTAACCTGATCCGGATTGTCGACTAATGATTTGGCTATCAATTCAATAAGATCTTTCACGTTAAGCCCCTTTCATCCAATTTTTTCGATTCTTTTCGCGGTTTCTTTTTTCATTTTCTTCTTACGGCACTTCCATGCCGTTGAAAAA
>Ga0180431_10000080_pt1 | contig 124759 bp, 110 predicted proteins | sample SS_ome_11_FD_132459 | JGI IMG/M metagenome (GOLD analysis project Ga0180431, IMG submission 132459) | Hypersaline lake sediment archaeal communities from the Salton Sea, California, USA - SS_1_MS_1 metaG | ecosystem: Environmental > Aquatic > Non-marine Saline and Alkaline > Hypersaline >...
AGGTAAGGTTCCTCGCGTAGCATCGAATTAAACCACATGCTCCACCGCTTGTGCGGGTCCCCGTCAATTCCTTTGAGTTTTAGCCTTGCGACCGTAGTCCCCAGGTGGGGCACTTAACGCGTTAGCTCCGACACAGCCCCTTACGGACCTGCACCTAGTGCCCATCGTTTACAGCTAGGACTACCAGGGTATCTAATCCTGTTTGCTCCCCTAGCTTTCTCATTTCAGCGTCAGTATCGGACCAGAAAGCCGCCTTCGCTAATGGTGTTCTTCCGGATATCTACAGATTTCACCCTTACTTCCGGAATTCCGCTTTCCCCTTCCGTACTCAATCTTACCAGTATCGAGTGCAGTTCCTTGGTTGAGCCAAGGGATTTCACACCCGACTTAATAAGACGCCTACATGACCTTTACACCCAGTAAATCCGAACAACGCTTGCCACCTCCGTATTACCGCGGCTGCTGGCACGGAGTTAGCCGTGGCTTCCTCTGCTCGTACCGTCAGACAAAAGAGTTATTAACTCTCTTGCTTTCATCCGAGCTGACAGAGCTTTACAACCCGAAGGCCTTCATCGCTCACGCGGCGTCGCATTGTCACCCTTGCGGGCATTGCAAAAGATTCTCGACTGCAGCCTCCCGTAGGAGTCTGGGCAGTGTCTCAGTCCCAGTGTGGCTGACCATCCTCTCAGACCAGCTACCCGTCTTCGCCTTGGTAGGCCGTTACCCCACCAACTAGCTGATAGGACGCGGGCTCATCTATAGGTGACAGGTCCATTTTCAGGATCCCCATCTTTAACCACAGTTCCTTGGGAACCGTGGTCTCATCCGGTATTAGTTCGCCTTTCGGCAAGTTATCCCGAACCTAAAGGTAAATTACCCACGTGTTACTCACCCGTTTGCCACTATCCCCCTCTTGCGAAAGGGATCGTTCGACTTGCATGCCTAAACCACGCCGCCAGCGTTCGTTCTGAGCCAGGATCAAACTCTCCAGTTTGATCTCGTTGACCCACATGTGTTTTCGATTATTTGATTTCAAAGAGCAATTTCAAGGACAAAAAACACCTGTAAAATGATGTTCTATTTAACACCATTTTAGAGGTGTTTAATGTACACCTATTGATTATTCCTGTCTACTTAAAGTATACAAGATAAAATGGTATGTGTCAAATATGCGCAAAAATATCAAAGATTTACGCCCTCAGGCGTAGATGACATTTTACATGTATCTTTTAAAATGTCAAGGTTTTTTAAATGTTTTTTTCTAAGGCTGAGAATCCCCTTTAAAAGCACCTTTTTAAGGGGTTTTACCCCTTTAAAACCCTGCCGAATTTGCGTTTGCCGACCTTAAGGATCTTGCCTTTTTGATCCAGGTGAATTTCGCTTTTAATGCCAGTTAGCCTCTCTCCATCAAGCGTCACGGCACCCTGTGTTATAAGACGCCTTGCCTCGCTGGAGGAGGCAGCAAACTCACATCGCGTGATAAGAGAGATTATATCCAAAGCGCTTTCTTTAAATTTAAATTCGGGCATCTCCAGAGGAGTCTCTTTTTTCGCGAAAATCTTCTCGAAATTCATCCTTGCTTTTTCGGCGGCTTGAGGGCTGTGGTATTCAGAAATAATGGTTTTTGCAAGAAGAGCCTTTACCTCTTTGGGATGCTCTAGTGCCTTCTCTACGTCGCTCTTAAGCTTGTGGTAATCAATATCCGTAAGCAGCTCATAATACCGCCACATAAGCTCATCAGAGACCGACATGATCTTGCCGAACATCTCCTCGGGCTCTTCGTTTATACCCACGTAATTATTGAGTGACTTTGACATCTTGCTGGCGCCGTCTAACCCCTCAAGTATAGGCATGGTTATTATCACTTGGGGCTCAAAGTTCACGGGTTCTTTAGCGCTTCGCCCTGTGCTTTCTCTGAACAGCGCCATGCTTTTTGCCAGGTATGAGACTGTCTTTTCGCTGGAGGCGTAATTCTTCTGAAGACCCCTGCCTACGAGTAAATTAAACTTCTGGTCAGTGCCGCCCAGCTCTACGTCAGCTTCCATTACGACCGAATCGTACCCCTGAAGAAGCGGATAAAGAAACTCCAGAATACTTATAGGCGCATTATTCTTATACCGCGTCAGAAAGTCATCACGTTCAAGCATACGGGCAACCGTATACCTCGAGGCAAGGTCAAATAAACCCTCCTCCCCTAATTTTGCGCACCATTTGGAATTGAAAACAACCTCGGTCTTCTCCTCATCCAGTATCTTAAATATCTGTTTTTTATACGTCTTGGCGTTTTCTGCGACTTCTCCGGCGCTAAGCTGCCTGCGGAGTTTCGACTGCCCTGAAGGGTCACCTATACGACCCGTGAAATCCCCTATAAGAAAAAACACCTTATGTCCTAAGTCCTGAAAATGCTTCATCTTACGTAAAAGAACCGTGTGACCCAGGTGAATATCGGGTGCGGACGGATCGAATCCGGCTTTTATTATAAGAGGCCTTTTCCGGGAAAGTTTTGTTTTGAGTTCCGCAAGGTTTATAATCTCTTCCGTGCCTCTTTTGATCAATTTTAACTGTTCGCTTACGGCTTTCATAGTGCGGTCATTTTAGCATATGCGCATAGAAGGGTCAAGGCCCCTCTATTCAATCGCAAAAGGCATATATTCTTTTATCTTATCTTTAGCTATGATAGAATATATCCGTTTGAAAGGAGAAAAGAAAACATGGCCAGAAAATATGAAAGTATTAAAAATGAAGTGCTGAAAGATGTCTCTCGGCTAATGTGCGTTTCCGCAAGGACCGCACCAAAGACAAGGGGCATGGATAATCTCGTGATAACCATTCTCGCCGCTAGCGATAAAAAAAAGGTCGTCTCGCAGATGAAAAAGATCGCAAAAAGAGATTCGCGTCCAAGCTTCATGCGGGATGCGGAAAGCATAAAGGATACCGGCCATATAGTCGTTATAGGGACTAAGAAAAAAACTCTGGGCCTCGGCTGCGGTTTTTGCGGATATCCTTCATGCGAAGCGCTTTCAAAAACAAAAGGGGTATGTGCCTATAACGCCATGGATCTCGGTATAGCTCTGGGGTCTTGCGCCGCGTGTGCGGCGCGCTTTCATATCGATAACCGCCTTATGTATTCCATCGGCAAAGCAGCTATTGAAACGAACGTCCTGGGTAAAAATATTATCCAGGCTATAGGTATACCTCTGTCGGCTACAGGTAAAAACCCGTATTTTGACAGGAAATGACGCTTTGACCCATCTGTAAAAAAATAGACCGGACTTATTAAAATCCGGTCTATTTTTTATGCCTGTGAAGCTCCATGGGCTAACGCCCATGGCATCCACAGTTTCAGTCTTTCCATCAAGCGGAACCCTGAACCGAAGGCCATTCATCCACGCCCTTACGGGCGTGGCCTTCTGGTGCATGGGTAAATTTCTTAAGTTCTTCTTTATTGCTTTATTACACACTCTTAAGAAGAGCCGCCGGAAGCTTCTTCTCCGGACTCTTTTTCTGGTGCCTTTTCGAGGGGAGGCTTCTCTTCAGAAACCGCCTCGCCTTCCAGCCCTTTCGTGCTAAGAGCTATTTTCTTCTGCACGCCGTCTATGTGTATTATCTTGACCTTGATGGTCTGGCCCAGCTTATACCGGTCTTCCATCCTTTCAGAAGGCGCCAGATCTATCTCCGAAACATGAAGAAGGCCTTCGAGCTCTTTTTCAAGTTCTGTGAATATCCCGAAATTCGTGATATTCGTAATCACGCCCTCGCACACGGTATCAGGCTTGTATTTAGCGATTATGTCATCCCAGGGATCCTGGGAGAGCTGCTTAACACCGAGGGCTATTCTTCTATTCTGTTCATCGACATTCAGGATCATAGCGTCTATTTCCTCACCCTTTTTCAGCACGTCTTTAGGATGAGTCACTCTTTTTGTCCATGAAAGATCGGAAACATGCACCAGACCCTCAACCCCCGTTTCCAGCTCCACAAACGCGCCGTAATCGGTAACGGCGTTGATGGTCCCCTTGACCTTATCGCCTACGTTGTAGCGCTCCTCCACACCTTCCCACGGATCTTTCTCCAGCTGCTTTATGCCGAGGGAGAGCTTCTGGTTGTCCTTGTCGGTTTTAAGTACTACCGCTTCCACCTTATCGCCTACCTGGAACTTTTCACTCGGGTGCCCGTATTTCTTGCTCCAGGAAAACTCCGATATATGGATGAGCCCCTCGATCCCTTTTTCCAGTTCCACGAACACACCGTAAGGCATTATGTTTACCACCTTGCCGGTGACCGTGCTGCCCTCGGGGAACTTGCTTTCTATATCTTGCCATGGATTGGCGGTTTTCTGCTTAAGCCCCAGTGAGACTTTTACGTTCGTCTTATCAAAGTCCAGGACCTTCACTTCTATCTCATCTCCGACACGTACTACGTCACCGGGATGACTGATACGCCCCCAGCTCATATCGGTGATATGCAAAAGCCCCGTTATGCCTCCGCCTATATCGACAAATGCCCCGAAATCAGTGATGTTGCGTACGATGCCTTTAACGAGGTCTCCCTTGTTAAGATCGCCTATTATGGCTTGTTTTTCGCCGCGCCGTTTCTCCTCAACGATCTCCTTGCGGGAAAGCACTATGTTCTTGCGCTGTATGTTGATCTTGACTATCATGAACTCCATCCTCTGGCCCAGGATACTGTCAGCTCCGCCGTATTCCTGCATGGCAGAAAGACTTGCGGGCAGGAAAGCCTGCATGCCTACATCGACCATAAACCCGCCTCTGACTTTCCTGATGACTTTACCTTCGATGATATCACCTTCCTTGCAGTTCTCCATTATGTTCTGCCAGCTCTTAGACCTCTTGGCCTTCTCATGGGAAAGAACGATCATACCCAGATCGTTTTCCTTAGCCTCTACCATGACGTCTATCTCATCGCCGACTTTCAGATCATCAGGATCGGTTAATTCCGACTTGAATATACTGCCTTCGGACTTGTATCCCACATCGATCAGTATCTCCTTATCACTGATCTGTACGATCTTACCCTTGAGTATCTGCCCTTCCCTGATCTCGGAAATACTTTCCTCATAGAGCTGTGCAAGCTCCTTGTCAAGATCAGTAAATTCTTTTTTGTCTTTTCCTTTTCCAATTCCCATTAACAAATCAACTCCTTTTTATAGATTTTTGACCACATATTTTACCCTTTTTCCAAAAAAGATGCAACAGCTTTCATGCCTTTGGTGCCTTCTCGTCTTTTAGCCGTGCTATACGGTCCATAACCATATTCGTTATAGCCTCATAAGTCTCTTTCCCGGAACCCAGTACGTCTATAAATTCATCCGGCGGGATGGCGTCTCCCACAAATACGTTAATGACGCTTCCCATTTTGATCCCTTTGCCTTTCGGGAACGCTTCTCCAGAACCGTGAATATAAACCGGCACTACCGGCACTTTAGCTTTGGCAATAAGAAAACCGACACCTCTTTTGCCTTCCTGAAGGCTCCCGTCCTCTGAACGTGTGCCTTCCGGGAAGATGCCGACAACATGGCCCTTGCCGAGACGCCTGATAGCTTCCTTCATAGCGCCAATGCCGCCGGCATTACGGTCCACAAAGATACATCCGACTGAACGTGTCCAACGCCCCAGGATAGAGCCGGTAAAAAGTTCTTTTTTCGCCATAAAATCCACGGAATCAGTTTTCTTGCACGATATCCCCACCAGCGGCGGGTCCAATAGACTCGCATGATTAGAGACTATGATATACGGGGCTTCGGGGAAGTTTTCCCTGCCGAATATATGGAGTTTGAAACAAATCCTTATGAATATCTCGAATACTGAACGTGAAAGAAAATATAACATGATAATTATTAGTGACTCGGGAAGGCCTTTTTACTTCCTTTACTTACATGTTGGACTATCCTTAAGACGACTTCCTCTATGGAGAGGTCCGTCGTATCGATAAGAACGGCATCCTTCGCTTTTTTCAGGGGCCCGACTTTGCGGGTCTTGTCTGTATGATCCCTCTGTTTGAGGTCATCAGCCACTTCAGCCAGAGTCACAGGATGCCCCTTGGCCTTAAGTTCCGCCAGGCGCCTTTCCACCCTTTCCTCGAACGAAGCATCAACATAAAATTTATATTCGGCACCGGGCAGGACCACAGTCCCTATATCCCTTCCCTCCATAACGGAGGCGCCTGCCTCCTTCGCCATCTTTCTCTGCAACTTTACGAGGTTTTCCCTCACTTCTGGTATCCCGCACACGTGTTTAACGTTCGTGGTGACTTCCATTCTGCGTATTTCCTCGCTTACGTTCTCCCCGTCAAGTATCACGCGCATGGAAGAGGTTTTCCCCTCGGGCGGTAAAAGTTTCAGATCCAGATCCTTCGAAAGACCTATGATCCCTTCTATATCGGTCAAATCGGCAAGCTTCCGTATGGCTTTTAACGTAAGCGCGCGGTACATCGCCCCCGTATCGATATAAGTGAACCCCAGGCGTTCGGCGACTATTCTGCTTACCGTGCTTTTCCCGCTTCCGGCGGGACCGTCTATGGCTACAGCTTTGACCCTGTTAAACAATCTCATCCCTTATTTTCTTGTACTCCGTTAATTTTTCCCGGAGGTCCTCAGCCCGGCCGCCGGCGATATCATCTTCGATGAGTGAAAGGATCCCTTTAAAGCGTTTGATGGACTCAAGCACATTACCGCGGTTACTCATAAGGATATCGACCCAAAGCGTCGGGTCGGAAGAAGCGATACGGGTAGTATCCTTAAACCCCGTTGACGCGTACCTGGCGTACTTTTCTTCTTCTGAGCCCGCCAGCGCGTAAGCGACAACATGCGGGAGGTGGCTGGTAAAAGCAAGCGCCCTGTCATGCGCCTCGGGCGTAATGACATCCACTTGCGCCCCAAGAGCTTCCCATAAATTCTGCACGCTTTTTAAACTGTGAGGATTGGTAGACCCATCACTTGTCAGCACGCAGAGACTCCCTTCAAAAAGAGCGGAGCTGGAATGTTCCACACCCCGCTTCTCGCTTCCGGCAAGAGGATGAGAGCCTACAAAAGAAAAACTGTCTTTAAATTTCTTGGCATAATCGACGATCTCTTTTTTAGTGCTGCCTACGTCTGTAACTATCACTTTGTTATCTTTAATAGCTCCTGCCGCTAGTTCCAAAGTCTTCTTTATGGTGTCGACCGGCGTTGCGATAAACACGACTTCGGCCCCCTTAAGTGCTTCAGTGTAACTGTTGACATACCCTTTAGTCAAAGATTTCTCGTTTACCGCCCTATCCAGAGACGACTGTCTGCGGCATACCCCTACGACCTCTCCGGCCAGATTTTTCTCGAGAAGCGCCTTACCGATAGACCCGCCTATAAGGCCCATACCTATAATCGCTACTTTCTTCAGTTTCATAAAATCCTCTTGTTCTTAAATGAATCTTCATGGACTTACGTCCCTGGTTTCATCTTTTCGCCTGTTGTCATCACAACTTCTGCATCCGCGCCTTCACACCCATGGTGTTCCTTGCCCCAAGCACCTCTTCATTACATTAAAGATTCATGGTGAGCAAGCGAAGCGCACTGAACCACAAATTCAAGATTACAGAGTCCGTCCCACAGCTTGTGCGATTTTTTCGGCCTGACGCATAAGTTCCTCGAACTTAACGGGAAGCAGTGACTGTTCCCCGTCAGAAAACGCGTCTTCCGGTTGAGGATGTACTTCGACAATAAGCCCGTCGCAGCCGGCGGCTATCGCTGCCCATGCCATGGAGTTTACCATCCCCCACCTCCCGGTACCATGCGAAGGATCCACTACCACGGGCAGGTGGCTCAAACTCTTAAGCGCGGGAACGGCATTCAGATCCAGCGTGAATCTTGTGAAATCCTCAAACGTGCGGATGCCCCTTTCACAGAGTATGACGTTGGTGTTGCCTTCCGAAAGTATATACTCAGCGCTCATGAGTAGTTCCTTTATGGTATTGGCCATACCTCTTTTTAACAGCACCGGTTTCTTTGTCTTGCCGATCTCTTTTAAAAGATCGTAATTCTGCATATTCCTGGCGCCTACCTGCAAAATATCCGCATACTTCATCACCAGCGCAAGGTTGCGTACGTCCATCACTTCCGTGACGACAAACAGCCCCGTTTTCTCTTTTGCTTCGGCAAGATATTTAAGCCCTTCCTCTGCCAATCCCTGGAAACTGTAAGGGCTCGTCCTGGGCTTAAAGGCGCCTCCCCGCAAAACCTGAGCGCCGGCTTTTTTAACTATCCCGGCTGTCTTTAAGAGCATATCCCTGTTCTCGACAGAACAGGGCCCGGCCATAATTATTATCTTTTTGCCGCCTATCGACAGATCGCCGCCTATCTTGATCTGGCTGGGTTCGGGTTTATAATCCAAAGAGGCAAGTTTATACGGTTTAAGGATCGGGATGACTTTCTCGACCGCGGGTATACCTTCAAGAGGCATGACCCTTATGATATCCTCCTTGCCTATTACGCCTATGATCGACCGCTCGACACCTTCGGAGAGCCAGGGTTTAAGCCCAAGGCTCTCTATCTTTTCCATCAGATGCTCTATTTCCTTTTGTGTGGCTGTAGGTTTAAGTACGATAATCATATATATCCCTTTCTTGGATTAAAAAAGTATTTTAATTTTTCGCAGTATCTTTGACCGCTTCGGTAAACACCTTGAAAAACTTCTGGTTCTCCTCAGGCGTTCCTATAGTGACCCTTACAAAACCCTTAAGACGCCAGGCGGACATCTCGCGCACTATGATCCCGCGCGAAAGAAGATATTCTGAGATCTTTACCGAGTCCCGCTCGGTATCCACCAGGACGAAATTAGTGCGGCTTGGAACATACTTAAGAGAAAGAGAAGTAAAGAGTTCATAGAATTTTTCTTTCTCTTTGTTTACAAGTGCAACCGACTTCTCCATGTATTCTTTATCATTGAGAGCAGCAAGAGCCGCAACCTGGGCTAAAGAGTTCACATTGAAGGGTTCCCGCACCTTATTGAGGACCAGAGCGATATCCTCACTGGCTATACCATACCCTACACGTAATCCCGCAAGACTGTACACTTTGGAAAACGTCCTTGCTATTATAATATTGCGGTCTTTACGTTTTATCAGATTAATCGTCTCAGGATAGTCCCCGCCCCTGGCAAACTCGTAATACGCCTCGTCTATAAAGACGAGCACATCCGGCGGCACTTCGTCTATGAAACTACCCATCTCTTCCTTCGTCACGTAACTGCCCGTAGGGTTGTCTGGATTGGCTATAAAAACGACTTTTGTGCGATCGGTTATGGCCTTCAGCATCCCATCCATATTGTATTTATAGTTCTTAAGCGGCACTGTCCTTAATTTCGCGCCCTTTACCATCGAAGCGATGTGATAAATAAGGAATGTCGGGTCAGCGACAACGACCTCGTCTCCGGGATCGACAAAAGCGTGAAGCGCAAGTAGAATCAGCTCATCAGAGCCGTTACCGAAGATGAGGTTACTCTCCTTAACGGAAAGATGTTTGCTGAGAGCCTTCCTCAGGTAAAAACATCCCCCGTCAGGATACCTGTTGATATCCTTAGCCGCTTCCACGATCGCCTCGATAACCCTCTTGGAAGGCTGCATGGGGTTTTCGTTAGATGCCAGTTTTATCACATCTTTAAGGCCGCGTTCCCTTTTAACCTCTTCGATGGGCTTGCCGGGCTTATACGGGTCGATGTCGTTCAAGTGTTTCTTCCAGGATCTTTTTTCCATGTTTTATCCTACCTGCCCTTCGGGTATGCCCCGAGGACTTTAAGAAAATGACATTTGGTCTCCAGGTCTTTAAGTACCTTCTTTATCTTCGGGGTCTGGTAGTGCCCCTCCATATCGACAAAGAAGTAATACTTCCATAACCTTTTTTTCGAAGGCCTGGACTCTATCTTGGTCAGGTTGATGCCCTGCTTCTTGAAGGAACTAAGCATATCATGCAGTACTCCCGGACGGTCCTTCACCGAGAACATGATAGAGGTCTTATCGTCACCGGAAACTTTACTCATCTGTTTGCCGATGACCAGAAACCTCGTCTCGTTCGTGGCGCTGTCTTCGATGCTCCTGGCAAGGACTTTCAGCCTGTATTTTTTTGCCGCAAGTTCGCTTGCTATGCAGGAGGCATCAGACTGTTTCGAAACAATCTCCGCCGCTTTCATGGTCGAGTTTACGTCGTGTAGCCTGGCCTGAGGCAGATTTTTCTCTATCCATTTGCGGCACTGCCCGAAAACTTCCGCCTTGGAATATATCTTCTTGATAGACTTCATGTTCCGGTTCTTCGAAAGGAGGCTGTGCCGGATCGGAAGATACACCTCGGAACATATCATGAGGGGCGAGTCGACGAACATGTCCAGGGTATGATTAACCGCTCCTTCCGTGGAATTCTCTATCGGCACCACTCCGTAATCCGCACTGCCCTTCTCCACCTCGGAAAAAACTTCCGTAATACTGTCGCATGAAAGATATTTCACACTTGAGCCGAACTTCTTCAGTGAAACCTGATGGGTAAAGGTAAGTTCCGGCCCCAGATACGCCACGGTCATCGGTTTTTCCAGGGAGATGCACGCCGACATTATCTCTCCGTAGATCGCTTTTATGGACTCATTTGCCAGCGGCCCTTTATTCGTTCTTGCGATCTTGGCATAAACCTCGCTTTCGCGGTCAGGACTGTAGACCGGCTCACTTCTTTCTTTTTTTCTTTCCCCGATATCGCGGCTTATCTTACCGCGTCTGTTTACAAGTTCCACTATACGGGAGTCTATCTTGTCTATCTCACTCCTTAATTCATTCAGTTTTTTCGGATTCATCTCCAGGCTCCTTTTCGGTCTCTTGCGACCCGCTCCCCGCTTCCTCCTCGCCGGATGAAGGGGGCACATTAGCCGCTACTGGTCCTTCATCTTCCACTTCTACCTGCTCGTGGGGTTTCCCGTACTCAAGGTCTTCTTCGGTAAAATCCCTCAAAAGCGGAAGATCATCTAGCGAATTCAATCCAAAAATCTCTAAAAATTTACTAGTAGTCCCGTAAACAAGGGGCCTACCTATGACTTCCTTTCTTCCCCTGACCTCGATGAGATCTTTCTCCAAAAGGGCTTTAAGCACTCCGCCGACATTGACCCCGCGGATGCTTTCCACCTCCGCCCTGGTTGCGGGCTGCTTATACGCGACGATCGCCAGCGTCTCAAGGGCCGGACCGGAAAGGCGGTCCATCTCTTTCTGGTAGAGGTTGCTTATCCATGGCAGATATTCCGGTTTAGTGACTATACGGCACTTCCCGGCAACTTCAGCTATATTAAAAGCCCGGCTCAGTGAACTGTACTCTTCCTTCAGCAAACGCACAGCTTCGTTTATTTCCTTAGCGTCCGAACCCTCTATCGCGTTTCTTAATTCCTCCCTGCTCAGTCCCGCTTCGGAAACAATCAGAAGCGCCTCGATTATACTTTTTATCTTTTCGATATTTTCCATGCCTTACCTCTTGCACATTAAGAATTTTATTATTCGTTTTTGACCAGTTCCGGATTCCTGATAATCTCTATCTCCCCGAAAAACTCCCTCTGCATGACAAGAATCTCCCTCATCTTCATAAGCTCCAGTATCGCCAGGAATATCGCTATTATCTCATTTTTGTTTTTAGCGCTTTTAAACAAAGATGAGAAAAGGATCCTGGAATCTCTTGCCAGCACATGATAAATCTGGTGTATTTTTTCACCTACGGTAAACTCATCTTTAATGACCTCATGAAAGGTCTCCTTGGGGATATCCCTGAGCACCTTCTTGAAGGCAGTTATAAGATCAAATAGACTTGCCTCGAAGTATTCCGTCCCGTCATCCGCCACTATCTTCTCTTTATCGCCGCTACCTCTTCTTAAGAACACGTTTTTGTGCTCTTCGCGCATCTTCTCGAGCTCGGAAGCCGCTTCCTTGTATTTCTTGTATTCTAAAAGACGCCTGACGAGCTCCTCGCGGGGGTCTTCTTCCTCCTCCTCATCTGGCGTCTCTTCCTGCGGAAGCAGCATCTTGCTCTTTATGTGCATAAGAGTCGCGGCCATGACAAGGAACTCTCCGGCGATTTCCAGGTCTAAGAGCTTCATGAGTTCCAGATATTCCAGATACTGTTCCGTGATCTCGGAGATGGGAATATCATAGATATCGATCTTGTCTCTCTTAATAAGAAACAGTAAGAGATCAAGCGGCCCCGCAAAAATATCAAGTTTTACCTTATATGTCATATGTCTTCAGCTAATTATCTGATGCAGGCATTCTTTCACTTCGGCCATCGTGCCCCCGGCTACTTCCGAAGCCTTCCGGGCGCCTTCTTTGATGACAGCAAGAACATCGTCGTCCGAGAGGCTTTCTCTTTTTTTGCGGATCGGATCAAGAAAACCGTTTAAAGCGACTGACAGTTTCTCTTTTACCTCAACATCTCCGACCTTTCCGAGGCGGTAACGTTTTTTCAGGTCTTCCACTTCTCCCCTGTTGGGATTGAATAGATCATGGTAAGTAAAAACAGGGTTGCCTTCTACCTTCCCGGGAATATCGGCTCTGGTCCGCTTGGGATCCGTGTACATGCTGTAAACTTTTTTCTTTATGGCTTCCGGTGATTCCGACAGTAATATAAAATTCCCGTAGCTTTTGGACATCTTCCGGTTGTCCAGCCCAACCAGCTTAGAGACCTTGGTCAAGATGGGGTCAGGTTCTCTGAATATCTTTTTTTTATAAAGCCCGTGAAACCGGCGTATTATCTCCCTGGCAAGTTCAAGATGCGGAAGCTGATCAAACCCGACGGGAACCGAATCAGCTTTATACAGCGCGATATCGGCAGCCTGAAGAACCGGATAACCCAGAAAACCGTAAGTAGCAAGCATCCGGCCCTTTATCTCCCTGAGCTGCTCTTTATACGTCGTGCACCTTTCGAGCCATCCCAGAGGCGTGAGAAGCGAAAATACCATAGCAAGCTCGAGATGCTGGGGAACCATGCTCTGTATAAAAATAACGCTTTTATCCGGATCTATACCGCACGATATCCAATCCTTGATTATCTCAAGGCTGTTTTCTTTGATATCCGAGGGTTTTTCGTATTCGCTCATAAGCGCATGCCAGTCCGCCACCATAAAGAAACATTCATGCTCGTCCTGCATTTTGCGCCAGTTGGCAAGCGCACCGACAAGGTGCCCCAGATGGAGCTTGCCGGTAGGCCTCATACCGCTTAATATGACTTTTCTTTTTTTGCTCATTTTTCCAGCCCGCTATTTATGACGTCTTATGCCTCAAGCCGTCTTGCAAATTTTTCAATAGTGAACGCTTCGATGACATCGTTTTTGCGTATATCATTAAAACCTTTTATCGAAATACCGCACTCAAAACCGTCTTTGACTTCCCTGACATCATCTTTAAATCTCTTAAGCGTGTTTATCTCGCCTTGAAAAATGACTTCCTGGCCCCTTTTGATCCTTATGCGGTCTTTGCGGTGTATGGTCCCTTTGGTGACGGCACAACCGGCGGCCTTTCCGACCTTGGAAGCCGAAAACACTTCACGCACCTGAGCACTGCCCTGGAAGACCTCCTTCTCTTCGGGTTCAAGAAGCCCTTCCATCCCCGCTTTTACATCGCTGATCGCCTCATATATGATATCGTAAAGGTGCACATCGATCTTCTCGTTCTTCGCCAGGGCCTCCGCCTTGGGATCGATCTTGACATGGAACCCTATTACGACAGCATCTGAAACCACCGCAAGCATGACATCGGATTCATTGATATTACCGACTGCTGTATGGACCATCTTCACTTTTACTTCACTTGTGGTAAGCTCTTCAAGCGCCTGTTTAAGAGCTTCCGCCGACCCCTGGACATCTGCCTTCAGGACTATATTGAGCTCCTTCATCCCTTCCTCGACTATGCGTGTATGCAGGTCTTCAAGAGTGACCCTCTGACTTTTTGCCATCTTGGCTTTTCTGCTCGCGCTTTGCTTTAGACCCGACAAGCTCCTGGCTTTCTTCTCGTCTTTAACAACGAAAAACTCTTCCCCCGCTTCAGGGAGTCCCTGCAAACCCAGCACCTCAACAGGAGTCGCCGGAGGAGCATCCTGCACCCTTTCCCCGGAATCGTCTATCATAGCCTTGACCTTGCCGTAATGCAACCCGCATAAAACCACGTCGCCGGCACGCAGAGTCCCGTTCTGCACCAGGAGAGTCGCGACTACACCCTGCCCCGGGGTTTTTTTGCTCTCTATCACCACACCGCGTGCCCTTAAAGTCGGGTTCGCCTTAAGTTCCAGCATCTCCGACTCCAGCATGAGCATCTCTACCAGGTTATCGACGCCCTCACCGGTCTCGGCGGAGACTTCCACCATTATTGTCTTACCACCCCATTTTTCAGGGGCAAGTCCTTCCTGCTGAAGTTCCGACTTGACTTTTTCAGGGTTAGCGCTTGCCAGATCGCATTTATTTATAGCAACGACTATCGGTACCCCCGCCGCGCGTGCATGGTCAATCGCTTCTTTCGTCTGCGGCATGACACCGTCATCGGCAGCAACCACCAGTACAACAACGTCAGTCGCGTGTGCTCCCCGCGCCCTCATAGCGGTGAATGCCGCATGTCCGGGAGTGTCTAAAAACGTAACCGACCCGCCTGCGGTTTTTACCTTATAGGCGCCTATATGCTGAGTAATACCGCCCTTCTCTCCTTTTGTAACCATAGTCTTACGTATATAGTCCAGAAGCGAGGTCTTGCCGTGATCGACATGTCCCATAAACGTAACTACCGGAGCTCTTGAGATGCCTGACTTTTTATCTTCCTTGCGGTGTTCCTCAACCAGTTCTTTTTCCATAGTCTCAAGAGTCTCAGGAAGTTCCAGTTCATAACCGAAATTTTTCATGATATCACGGACAACATCTTCCTCAAGATCCTGATTGATATTGACAAAAGCGCCTTTACTCATCAAGTACTGGATAACCGCGTTGGGTTTTACATTGATCCGCGGAGCCAAAGTCCGTATGTTAACGGGAAGGTGCATCTGTACCTTCTGCGGTGTCTTCCTCGGTGAAACAGGAGGCGCGCCGGCTGCTTCTTTTCTGATGACAATCTCCGGTTGTGCTTTTACAAAAGCCTTTTTCTTTTTGCCGGAAATCTTCGGCACTCTTTTAACTATTTCTATGGCAGGTTTTTTTGAGGCGGGTTTTTTCGCCTTTTTCGCTCTTTTCGGGGCTCTAGGCTCTTCTTTAGCCCTTTCGATTATTTCAATAGCGGGCCTCGCTTTTTCTTTTTTCTCCTCCTGCGCCTTCTCTTTTATCTCTTCGACCTTTTTCTCTTCCGCCTCTGGCTTTTCCCCGGGTTTCTTGGCCTTAACGGTTTTTTTCTTTTCTTCTCGGACCGCCTCTTTTTTTTCAGTCTTTTTTTCTTTCTCTTGCGGCCCTGATTTCGCTTTTTTACCCGGCTTGGCTGCTTTCTCTTTAGAGAGAGGCGCTTTCTTTTCCTTTTTCGCGGGTTTTTTGACTGCAGCCGCCCCTCCCAGTTTAATACGGACCAGGCCCGCTATTTTGTCGTCGACTTTACTCTTTTCATCCTCGACGTCCACATATAATTTACGCAGCTGCTCCAGAACTTCTTCGTTCGGAACTCCAAGCTCTTTAGCTAAATCACGAACCTTAATCGCCATATATCACCTGCTCTTATCCTTTAGTCTTAGACTTAAGTACCTTCCTCTTGCGCCTCGTCCGTCTTCTTTTTTTTCTCGGATTCCTCTTCCTCTTGCGCCTTTCCGGTGACTTCTTCTGTCGCCTCTCCTTCTTCCGCGCTCTCGGAAACTTCTTCCTGAGGTTCTTCTTCAGGCTCTTTAGTTTCATCTTGCGGCTCTAAAAACGCTTCCTTCTTTAAAGATTTTTCCTTTTCTTCTAAAGCGGCAGCATGGGCCTTCTGGCAGGCATCGATTATCTTCTCGGCCGTTTTCGCGCCTATACCGCCCAGTTTAACCAATGCGTGAGAACCTTCCTCCAATAATTTATCGACCGTATTGTATCCCGCCTCTTCCAAAGTCGCCAGAGCCTTTTTACCTATCCCCTTGACTTTCGATATTGGTATATCTACTTTCTCTTTAGCGGATTCGGCGACGAGTTCCCATCCAAGAAGCTTAGAGGCGAGTCTGATGTTCCTGCCCTTCTTGCCGATCAAAAGAGACAGCTGGTCCTTAGGAACCGTCAAAATTATATTTTTGTTCTCCCTGTCAATCGTCATCTTGCTTATCTCAGCCGGGCTTACAGCAGTCGGGAGATATTCACGGATGTCGTCATTCCATTTTATGATGTCAATTCTTTCACCGTGCAGTTCTTTCACGATGTCTCTTACGCGGCAACCCCTCATCCCGACACAGGCGCCGACCGGATCCACCTTATCATCCTTTGAATGAACGGCTATTTTGGTCCTCTCTCCGGCTTCCCTGGCTACAGCCTTGATCTCAACGATGCCTTGAGATATTTCCGGCACTTCTAGCTCAAAGAGTTTTTTCACAAATCCCGGATCAGTGCGCGATAGGACGATCTCAGGCCCGCCGTTATCTTTATCAACTTTAAGCAGATAAGCCCTTATTCCTTCTCCTTGACGGAACTTCTCCCGCGGTATCTGTTCCGTCTTGGGCAAAACTGCCTCCGTATCGTCAAGCTCAACGATAACATTGCCTTTTTCAAAGCGATGTACCGAACCGCTTATGATCGATCCTACTTTCTTCTCATATTTATCCGATATCACATCCCTTTCCGCCTCCCTGATCTTCTGTATTATTACCTGCTTGGCAGTCTGGGCCGCGATTCTCCCGAAACGTTCGCTGGTGACTTCCACCCCTTCCGAAAAAACCTTTATCGCACCGGTTTCTTTGTTTATATTGACGGCTATATCCTCTTTTGAAACATCCGGATCATCGATGACTTTCCGTGCGGCAGAAGCCAGAGCGCTCTCTATCGCCTCGAAGAGGATCTCCTTGCTTATACCTTTTTCTCTCTCTATTCTTTCCAGCGCGGTTAAAAATTCTCCATTCATCTCGTTACACCCCTGTCTTATTTAAACTTAGAGCTTTCGGCGCCTAAGACCTATTTGATCGAAACCCATCGTTTCGCTTTCGCAATGTTTTTCTTCTCCACAAAAACCGTCTGGCCGTCAGGCCTTTCCATCAAAATGCCTTCCCGTCCCTTAACTTCCAAAAGCTTGCCAACCGTCAAATTCGCCTCATTTACCGGTTCATGCGTCCTCACTTCGATATCCTTGCCAACGGCCCAGCTGTAATCACCTTCGCTTTTAAGCTCCCTGTCAAGCCCCGGCGAACATACGTCCAAAGTGTATTCATATTCAAAGATACCCTCTTCGTCTATCCATGAGGCGACGTGCCTGTTGAATTCGCTGCACTCATCAAGCGTAATGCCGCCTTCTTTATCGAGAACAACCTCCATGAAAAAAGTACGCCCCCCCCTGGTAGATAGATCTACCAGCTGGTAGCCTCTTTTTTTGGCTTCTTCACGTATGAATTCTTCTAATTTTTCAGGGATTCTGCCTTTAAACATAAATTTACCCCACAATATATCCACTAAAAAAATAAGTGGGCACGTGGCCCACTTACTCTTTGCACTTAGCGTTACTCGATTCTAATATAATATTCCAGGATTGTCAAGCATATAAAACATACGTATTTAAAAGAGTTAATTGTCCTCTTCACCTTCGGGTATACGCCAGTACGGATAAAACCCGGTACCAGAAACAGCCGACGTTGAACCTTCTTTCATGCCGAAGGAATCGTAATAAGTGATGCTTTCCCCGGCGGAAGTAGGCAGAGGGTTATACTCCTCAGCGGGAAGAATATCGTCATCACCCACATATTGTTTGCCGACTAAGTCCCCCAGCTTATTATATTCTTTTTGTTCCTTAAGCCGGCCGTCCGCACCATAGTAACTTTCAACACGCAGCTTTCCGTCCTCATACTGGTTCTTTATGACAGCCCAGCCATCCGCGTTATCACGCAGTTTTCCTTCAGAATTGTAATTACTCTCCTTTATTTTATGGCCGTCCATATCATACTTTATCTCTTGCTCCAGCGTCCCGTCTTCTCTGTAATAGGAAATCGCCTCAAGTCCCCCCATCTCATTGTATTCAGTGACCGTCCGGACTTTTCCGTCAGGCCAATACTCTGTATCAGACGTCTTCGTCTGAAGTGAATGCACCCGGTGCCCGATGCAAAGTATAAAAATAGCGAGAACGAAGCCGATGATATAGCGATTTTTCATATTTTCCTATCCTGTTTTGAATGTTATACTTACACTAGTACCCGGCAAATTTCTCCGTTTTTATCCGGTCTTCAGGGAGGTTTAACCCTGTTTTCAAGATGTCCCTTAAACATCTTACCATCTCCGGGGGCCCGCAAAGATAAAACACTCTATCCGTAAAGTCGGGGACCTCTTCCCTTATCATGTTACCGTCAATATACCCGAGCCTGCAAGCTTTTATCCTGGGGGCCTTCTCTAGAGACGTTAATGTATAAACTGCCCGGAAATTCCGGTTCTTCTTGCGCATGTCTTCAAAGTCATACTTAAAAATGATATCCTGAGCGCTGTTATTACCGTAAAGAAGTACTATCCGCACGGGTAACTTCATGTCAGCAGCAAACTTGCACATGCTCCTTACGGGGGTTATACCTATGCCCCCGGAAAGAAACGCGATTTTTTCGCGGCTTTCATCCAATGTGAAACTACCGTAAGGCATCTTAATATGTGCCTTGTCGCCCTTCCCGAGACCATCAAGGGTCCTGGAAAAGTCACTGGCCGTTATTCTTTTTGTGAACTCGATATATCCTTTCTCGGTGGGAGAATTAGAAAAAGAGAAGGGTTTCGTCTCTTCCACGTCATTTACCTTTATCGTCAGCAAAAAATACTGTCCCGCTTCGAAGAAGGCATCTTCTTGCGCTTTGAAACGGAAACTTTTTACGCCCGGGGTCCTCTGTATCACTTCTAAAACTGTAGTATCAAATTCAGTCATAAGTTATCCGAATTGCCAGCGCACGCGTTTCACCTTTCCGGGGAAAACGGGGCATCTGTCCTCAGACTCGCTGCAGACGGTTATGACATAATCGTAAGTCTTGCCTTCCTTCACAACGCTATGGACGCTTTTTGGCTTGTTCGCCGAAATATCTATGCCTATCGCTTTCATGGCTTCCACCACAAGAGGGTTAAACTCGCCCGGCTCTACCCCGGCACTTTCAGCTTCAAATTCGCCCCCGGCAAGGCTTTTAAGAAATGCTTCCGCCATCTGGCTGCGCGCTGAATTATGCACGCAAATAAATAAAACTCTCTTCTTCACTTCTTCCGTATATTCTTTTTTTTATCAAGCATCGCCTTGACTTCTTTTACAGCGTCATTCTTGTTAATAAGACTTTTTTCTCCCGTGGACCTGTCCTTAACTTCCAACTTGCCTTCGTTCAGATTTTTGCTGCCGATCACAACCTGGAGGGGGAAACCCACAAGGTCCGCATCCTTAAATCTTACCCCGGGGGACTTTACCCTGTCATCCATCAACGCGTCAATATTCTCCCGCCGAAGCTCATTATAGACGCGTTCCGCCTCGGCAAACAGGGTTTTATCGTCCGACTTCACGGGAATAATAACCACTTCGGACGGGCTCAGAGCCACCGGCCATATTATCCCGTCTTTATCGCAACTGGTCTCTATCGAAGCGGCAAGAATCCTGTTTACGCCTATACCGTAACATCCCATGATAATAAATTGTTCCCTGCCGCGCTCATCCAGAAACTTTGCGTCTAAACTTTCGGAATATTTCGTGCCGAGTTTAAAGGTATGCCCGATTTCGATGGCACACTTGAAGTTTATGCTGCTGGCGCATTTTGGGCATACGTCGCCTTCCTGTATAACCCTCCCGTCAATCCAATCGTCCACTTCGAAGTCCTTGCCCAGATTAACATTCAAGAGGTGTTTGTCTTTCTTGTTTGCTCCGGTTACAAAATTCGTCATAGTGCGAACATCGTTATCGGCAAGTATCCTGACCGAAAGCCCCACGGGCCCGGAAAACCCCATGGCTCCGCCGGTCACTTCCCCTACTTTCTTTTCATCGGCAAGCTCAAGCACTCTGGCTTTAAGGTGATTCTTTATCTTCGCGGCGTTAGCTTCATGGTCGCCCCTTACAAGCACCGCGACGGGCTCGTTATCCGCAATGTATATGAGCGTCTTTACCAGCTCCGACGGTTTTACCTTGAGAAAACCGCTTACATCCTGCACGCTTTTTACGCCCGGAGTCAAAGCTTCTTTAATGTCTTTGAGATCTTTAGATCGGGTATCCGGCTGTGCTTTTCTCTTTACCGCCGCTATCTCGGTACTTGCCGCATACCCGCATGAAGGGCATAGTACTATCCTGTCTTCCCCTATATCCGAGGGCACCATGAATTCATGCGATACCGTGCCCCCCATAAGACCCGGGTCCGCCTCAACAGCAATATAAGGCAAAGCACACCTCTCAAAGATGCGGCAGTAAGCATCGTACATCTTTTTATAACTTTTCTCCATCGCCTCGGCACTTATATCAAAACTGTAGGCGTCTTTCATGATGAACTCACAGCTGCGGACCACACCGAAGCGCGGGCGCACCTCATCGCGGAATTTAGTCTGTATCTGATAAAGGATCAATGGGAGATCTTTATAAGACCGTACTTCTTTCGAGACCAGATCGGTGACAATCTCTTCATGTGTGGGGCCAAGCGCTATTTCTTTGCCATGCCGGTCCTTATATTTTATCAGCACCTCCCCCATATCTTCATACCGGCCCGTGCGTTTCCAGAGTTCCGGCGGCTGAAGTGCCGGCATAAGTAACTCAGTAGCGCCGGCGGAATCCATCTCTTCCCGCACTATATTCGCGGCTTTACGCAAAGCCTTATACCCCATCGGAAGATATGTATACGCTCCGGCAGTAAGGCGTCTGATAAGACCGGCTCTGACCATAAGCTTATGACTTATAGCTTCTGCGTCCTGCGGGTCCTCTTTTAATGTCGGAATAAATGCGCCAGACCATTTCATCTCGGGCTCCTTATCTCTATATTATATTTCTTTTTTTATCATATCAAGCAGTTCCTTAACACTGCCTGATGTCTTAACCGTTTTCACAACCTCTCCCCTTCGGAAAATCACCCCTTTTCCCCTGCCAAAGGCTATACCGATATCGGCCCCTTTTGCTTCGCCGGGACCGTTGACTTCACAACCCATCACCGCCACCAGAAGCTGCTTTTCCTTAAGAAGCGGCTCTTTATGCGTAAGATGACGAAGCTCGGATTCCAGGTTTTTTACTATCGGCACCAGATTAACCTGACACCGCCCGCACGTAGGACAGGAAATAATCTCAGGACCGAAATACCTCGACCCTACGCTGGATAAAATACGTTTGGCAATTTCCACTTCGCTGGTCGGCTCACCCGTCAAAGACACCCTGATAGTATCGCCGATACCATCCAAAAGCAAAGCACCGATCCCGATGGAGGACTTTATCACCCCGTCTTCCGGAAGTCCCGCGGCGGTGACACCGACATGAAAGGGATAGTCGCACTCATCCGCCATCTTTTTATAAGCTTCAATAGTTTTAGAGACATCTGAAGATTTAAGCGAAATAATTAAATCGTCGAAATTTCTTTTTCGAAAATTTTCCATGTACCTTAAAAGAGCGTTTACCATCGCCTGGGGAGATAAACCCTTGCCCGCGGCGATCTCCATCAACGAGCCGGAATTCACGCCCACCCTTATGGGGATATTCTTATCGCTAGCGGCGTCAATTACCTTCTCTACATCTTTCGTTTTCTTAATGTTGCCCGGATTGATCCTTATCTTATCCGCGCCGCACTTTATAGCTTCAAGCGCCAGTTTATAATCAAAATGTATATCGGCAACAAGAGGCACTGTCACTTCCTTCTTGATGGACGATATCGCTTTGGCGTCACCCTTGTCTTTTACCGCCACGCGCACTATCTCGCAGCCTGCTTCTTCAAGCTGGCGTATCTGGACGACCACTTGTCCAATGTCCGAGGTGTCGACCTTCGTCATGGACTGGATGACCACCGGGTGATCTGACCCGATCTTGAGGGGGCCGACACTTACGGTCCTGGTTTTTCTGCGTTTTATCACTTGCCTCCCAGCGGAGTAAATTTAAGCAGGTCCTGCCAGCTGATAAACAAAGCAAAAATAATAAGCAGAATAAGCGCGACTTGCGTTATTACCTCCTGGACTTTGAGGCTTACGGGTTTTCCGCGCAACTTTTCAATCCCGAGAAAAATAAGATGCCCCCCGTCAAGTACCGGGAACGGCAGAAGATTGAATATCGCAAGCGCCAGGCTTATATGCGCCGTTATTATTAAAAGCGGCAATATCCCCAGGTTTGCCGCCTGGCCCAGAATATGCGCAATCCCTATGGGCCCGGAAACAGACGTCTTTACCGGCATGCCCCCCGTTATAAGAAGCCATATCCCCTTATACGTCATGCCTGTAATTTCAAGAACTCTTTTCCCCCCGGAATAGAATGCCTTAACCGGACCGTAGGAGACATCCAGCACCTTGCTTGCCGGGGCTATACCTATCATGGGTCTTGAGATAGTCCGTCCAAAAATATCCTTGACCTCATCGAATTGCGGAGTTATCGAAAGACCCAAAACTCTGCCGGAACGCATTACCTCGAAATCTAACACTTCACCCTTGGCGCTGTTATTCTTTATGACCCGAAGGATATCGTCCCAGTATTCGATTTTTTCGTTATTGATCGATAATATCTTATCCCCCACCCTTATCCCCGCTTTTGCCGCCGGGTAGCCTTTTAATATCTGGCCCACCTCATTGGTAAGTGTGGGGATACCGATCATGAAAATAACGCTGAAAAGCAAAAAAGCGAAAATATAATTCGTAATAGACCCTGCGGCTATCACCCAGAAACGATAACCGGCAGGCTTCGCCAGAAACTCGTATTCCTTACCCTCGGCTTCGTTGGGGTCTTCCCCGGCCATTTTGCAAAATCCCCCGAAAGGTATTACCGAGACCCTGTAATCCGTACCGCCGATCTTTTTTCCGAAAAACCGTTTTCCCATGCCGAGCGAAAAAACTTCGACAGCGATCCCCGCTTTCTTCGCAGCAACAAGATGACCCGCTTCATGAACTAGTATCAAAACGCTAAAAACAATTATTACGATAATCCACGTCAGCAAAATCTTTTCACCTCCCCGGATGCCCATATTTCAGCATCGATTATGTCTTCTAAAGACGGATCGGCCACTTTTGTATGCTTCTCCAAGACTTTTTCGACAATCCGTATAATATCTCTAAACTTGATCCTGTTTTCCAGAAAAAGCCTTACGGCCGTCTCATTGGCGCTGTTGAGAACAGCTGGAACCGTGCCGCCTAGCCGCAGCGCCTGGTATGCCAGTTCAAGCGCAGGAAACTTTTTTACATCCGGCGCAAGAAACGAAAGATTGTTCACCACATTAAAATCCACCCTTGGAAAATCGCTGGCCACAACTTCCGGATACGCCAGAGCTTTCAGTATCGGAAAGCGCATATCCGGGCAAAAGAGACTGGCGCTTATAGTCCCGTCAACGAACTCCACCATGGAATGAATGATAGCCTCGGGATGTATTACCACTTTTATTTTCTCCTGAGGCACGTCAAACAGCCATCTTGCCTCTATAACTTCCAGGCCTTTATTCATAAGGGTCGCGGAGTCAACCGTTATCTTCTCGCCCATGCACCACTTTGGGTGATTGAGCACTTCGCTCCTGGAAACAAGATCAAATTCCTCTTCCCTCTTATCCTTAAGTGAACCGCCGCTGCCTGTAATGTATAAAGTCCTGACTTCTTCTTTACCTCTGGTACCCAGGCACTGCATGATCGCACTATGTTCGCTGTCAACGGGCAGAATTGAAGCGGAATTTTCATCCGCAAGCTTCCTTATGAGCATACCCGCGCTTACCACAGGCTCTTTGCTCGCAAGCGCAACGGTCTTACCCGTTTCTAGCGCCGCGATAAGCGGTTTAAGAGCCGCTGTCCCGCTAATAGCCATAAAAACGATATCCGCTTCTCCCTCGGCCAGCTCTTCAATGGCTCCGGCTCCCGAGACGACACGTACGCCTTTTTTTACTTTTGTTTTTACGTCGGATAATAATCCTTCATCCCGGATCGCAACAGTCTCCGGGCTGAACTCTTCCGCCTGTTTGAGAAGAATCCGGGCGTTCGCATTGCTTGAGATGGCTTTAATGCGAAACTTATCGGGATAGTGTCTTACCACATCCAGAACGTTTCTGCCCACGGAACCCGTAGACCCTAGAAGTATGATGTCTTTCATATAAACCTGTTTATCTTAATTAAAACGTCTTTATGTAAAAATAAAAAACCGGGGCAGTAAAAAGAAGACTGTCAATAAGGTCGAGTACGCCCCCGATCCCGTTTAAAGCGGTGCCGGAGTCTTTCGCGTCGCAGTTCCTTTTTATAAGACTTTCGGCAAGGTCCCCCACTTGCCCTAGTGTTGCCAGAAGAACGCCCAGGATAAAAAGATGCAAAAATGAAAAACCGGTAAGAAACCTGCCGACAGTGACAGCAAGCGCGATACTTACCACGATGCCTCCCAAAGTCCCTTCTTTTGTCTTCTTGGGGCTGATCCTCGGAATAAGCTCGGTCTTGCCGAAACGGCTGCCTATCAGATACGCCCCGATATCCGTGCTTTTAGTGACCAGGATAAGAAACGCCACAAGATTCGCACCGTTATCCAGGAATTTTATTTTAACAAAAAAGGAGAAAAACCAGCTTATATAAAAAAGAGAAAAAATCGTAAGCGCCACGCTTACAAGATGGTCATGCGCGTCTTCCCTCCTTGTAAACTGCAGTGTAAAGGCAAAGAGACTCGCTACTACTATGAGCAGCGGCTCAAGATTTTTTAATTCGGGAAGTCCGTACCCCATAAATATGACAACCGGGATCAAGCTTCCCACGATAGTACCGAAATACTTATAAACAAATATGCCTCTGTTCTCTACCAGGCGAAAGAACTCGAACTGCCCGAAAGCGACGAACCCGGCTATGACCAGAGAGAACATCCAGTTAGGAAAACGGTATATGACTGCCAATACAAAGACGATTAATATGACACTGGTAACTGTTCTCTGGAGAAACTTGTTATTCACCGAACCTCCTTTCGCGTCTTTTATATTCCTCCAGGGCTTTACCCAGCTCATCCCGGCTAAAATCAGGCCAAAGGGTCTTCGTTACATAAAACTCGGAGTAAGCTGACTGCCAAATAAGGAAATTACTGAGCCTAAGTTCCCCCGAAGTGCGGATAACCAGGTCCGGGTCACTAAGTCCCTTGGTATAAAGAAACTTCTCAAAGTCCTCTTCTTTCCATGAAGAGGCGTCCCGCTTGCCTTCCTTGACTTTTCTGCAGGCCTTTTTTACCGCATCAAGTATCTCCTGGCGACCTCCGTAATTAAGCGCAAGCGTGAGGACCATTCCGGAACTCTTGCTCGTCTCTTCAAGAGAATTCTTTATCCTTTTTCTTAGTTTATCGGGTAACTCGCCGGTGCGCCCGATAACGTTGAATTTTATGTTGTTACGCAGCATCTTCCGGGTGTTCTTCTTTAAAGCGCCTTCAAGCAGATCCATAAGCGCATCTACTTCTTCCTTGGACCTCTTCCAGTTTTCCGTGGAGAACGTATAAAGAGTAAGGGCTTTTACTCCCAAACGCGCGCACTCTTCAGTTATAGTATCGACGGTCTTAGCGCCGGCGCGGTGCCCCATTATACGCGGAAGGTTTCGTTTTTTTGCCCACCTTCCGTTGCCATCCATGATAATCGCTATATGTTCCGGGAGTTTATTCTCCATGCAAATTCTCTCTAAAAGCAGAAAGTAGAGAGTTCCTCTTGCCCTTTTTAAAGGGCGAGCGGGCTACTCTCTACTTTCCGGAGTTATTTTAAAATATAAAGCGCACCCTTATTTTGCAAAGTTTGACTCTTGGACCTTAACTACTTCCACGTCAACTACTTCCTCTCTCTGCTCTACAAATTCAGGCAATATGATGATCTCGACCCTCCGGTTTTTGGCGCGTCCCGCAGCTGTATCATTTGAAGCTATCGGCCTCTGTTCGCCATATCCGATCGCGGATAATCTTTTGGGAGAGACTCCCTTTTTCTGCAGATAATGCAGAACATTAGTCGCCCTGGCAGTCGAAAGTTCCCAGTTAGATGCCCAGGACGAATACGTTATAGGAACGTTGTCCGTATGACCGGTGATGCCGATGTTCTTACTCGGGACTTTCTCTATTATGACCTTTGTGACTTTATCCAGAACGGGGTAGGCATCCGCTTTGATCTCGGCTTTGCCTGAATCAAAAAGAATGTCATCCGAAAGTACTATTACCAGGCCTCTCTCGTCCATCTCTACCGTCACGCGTTTGTCGGCAATCTGCCCCTGCAGGAGGCGCCTCGCTTCCTCGAGCTCCCTTCTCTCTTCCGCCCGCTGTCTTTCAAGGTCATCGATCTGCGCTTCCAGATCCATGATCTTCTGCTGGCTCCTTGGGCTTTGCTTGTAAAAGTTCACCGCACAGCCCGACACCATCATAGTCGCGGTGATAAGCGCCACTACAACGACAAGAAATACGTTCTTCATTTGCATAACATCCTCCTTCTTCAAATTTTATAGGGTTAATACTATTTATATATCAAAGTCTGTTTCCGGCTCTTTCCCACCGAAACAAGCATTATATCCGTTCCTATCAGTTCCCTGATACGTTTGAGGTATTTTCGGGCGTTCTCGGGAAGATCCTCATACGACGTCGCCTTCGAAGTATCTGTCTGCCATCCGGGATGTTCCTCATAGAGAGGTACGCACTCTTTAAGGAACCTGGGGTCTCCGGGGATATTATGGTACACCTCCTCCTTGTACTCATAAGCCGTGCATATCTTTATAGTCTTAAGTTCATCCAGAACATCGAGTTTGGTGATGACAACTTCGTCTATGCCGTTGATATCAACCGAATTTTTTACCAGGACACTGTCAAACCACCCGCATCTGCGCGCCCTTCCGGTCGTGGCGCCGAACTCCCCGCCCTTTTCCCGGATCTTGTCCATAAGATCCGGCCCGAACTCCGTCGGAAACGGCCCTTCGCCGACCCTGGTGGTGTATGCTTTGACAACACCGACGACCCTGTCAATCCGGGAGGGTCCTACCCCGGCACCGGTACAGGCACCGCCGGCAGTAGCATTGGAAGAGGTGACATACGGATACGTGCCGTAATCCACATCCAGAAAAGTTCCTTGAGCGCCCTCGAAAAGGATAGATTCTCCTTTTTTAAGCGCCTCATTCAGAAGTAAATTTGTATCGCAGACAAATTCTTTTAAAACTTCAGCGTATTCAACGTATTTCTTGAAAATATCCTCTGAAGAAAACCCCTTAAAACCGTAGAGGTCCATGAGGATCGTGTTCTTCTCTTCGATATTGGCATCAAGTCTCTTCTTGAAATACTTTTTATCATAAAGGTCCGCCATGCGTATCCCCACCCTGGAAACCTTATCACCGTAACAGGGTCCTATCCCTTTCTTGGTGGTGCCTATCTTGCCGCCTTTTTTCCTGGCCTCCCTCAACTCGTCGAGTTTCTGGTGGTATGGAAATATTATATGGGCTTTATCGCTTATCTTAAGGCGGCCGCGGCAATCTATACCCTGTGAGCTTAAAAGTTCTATCTCTTCAATAAGCGCCGCCGGGTCGACCACGACACCATGACCGATTATGCAGATCTTATCTTCATGCAGTATCCCCGAAGGTATAAGATGCAGCACATATTTTTTATCCCCGATAACGACAGTGTGTCCGGCATTGTTGCCGCCCTGATAACGGGCTATATACTGCACGTCTTCAGTCAGTATGTCTATGACTTTACCCTTTCCTTCATCGCCCCACTGGGCTCCGACTAATACGGTTGCCTTGCCCATAACATCCTTTCTTTTTGCCTCTTACCTTCTCTCTGTCGCAGGAACAACAGGCACCGGCGGCGGAGTTGTCTGCCGGGGAACCTGGGGAGGTGGCGTATAAACCTGCGGCGTTGTCGGCGGCTGTGCCGGCAGACTCGGCGGCTGGCTTGGAACCTGCTGCTGCAGGTTCTGCATACGCCGGATCTGTTCCTGCTGCTGGAGCATCTTCATGATCCTCTCGGTATTGATCTGGGTAGCCATTCGGGAAACCATTATCTGCAAAGCGTACAGAGTTTTATCATCAAGACTTGCCAGCTCGACCTCAACACCTTCAGGCGTCACATAAAAATATTCTTTCACCCCGGCAGTTTCCCTGAACGAAAGAGAGGGGTAGACGTCCAGGATCTCAGGAAATCTATCCAGTCTCTTCTTTATCTTATCGATCATTTCCGCTTTCGGGGGGATTTCTTCTTCGCTTATCTGTCTTCTTTCCGGCTTCTCTTCGGGCTCTTCCGCTTTCTTCTTTTGCGGAGCCTCCGGAGCTTCCCGCTGAGGTCCGGCTGCGGGCGCTTCCCGCACCGGGGAACGCCAGGCTTTAACCCTGTCCCACAGTCTGAGGAAGAAATTCTTCTCCTTTGCTTCTTCCGCATGGGCTTGACTGGCCAGAAACAGCACAGTAAAGACCAGTATAAGCAAGAGCAACATTTTCCTGTTCGCAAACTTCATATCCCCCCTCTATCCCATACTTAAGCGGGAGTCATGGTAAATATTTTCTGTGCGATATCCGGATACTTGGCAATAAACAAAAGCTCGTCTTTTACGAGGGGTTTCTGAGTGTGGACGTTAGCATACCTCACCAGCTCCAGTACTTTCGTAGCTTCTTTATCGTCCTTGAACTTAACTTCCAGTTTATGGTATACGTTACGGAAACCCTTGATTCCGCTGTACTCGCCGGCCGTAATATTCCTTCCGGTTTCGATGATTTCCGGTTCCCCCCTGCCAAGCTCCTCGTAGTTATAAAGCTCGTAATTCCTTCTGTTCTTTAAGGCTCCGTCAGCGTGTATACCGGATTCGTGCGCGAACGCATTGTCCCCCACGCCTACCTGGTTTACCGGTATCGGTACTCCAAAAGCATAAGAAGCATATTTAGCTATCCTCCATGCCATTTTGAGGTTGATCCCCGGATCCAGCTTATATTTGGGATTACCTGCAAAGCCGCTTGAGTATTTCAGAGCTAAAATACAACTCACCAAGTCAGCGTTCCCGGCTCTTTCACCCATGCCGTTGACCGTCGTGTTGATATAGGCATCCACGCCGCTGTCGATAGCGGCTTTGGCGCCCGCGACACTCACAGCGACCACCATACCCAAATCGTTATGGCAATGGATCTCAATCGGCATTTGAGTGGCTCTTGCCAGTTCCGCAACACGGTCGTAGATTGAAAACGGGTCATCAAAACCCAGCGTATCACAGTAACGCAGGCGTTTCGCACCGGCCGCTTTAGCCGCCTGTGCAAATTCTACCAGGTAAGCCATGTCCGTCCTCGAAGCATCCTCGGCATTGACTCCAACGGCTTTTATGCCGCTGGCATAAGCTGTCTTTACGGCCTCGACCATGGAGTTTACAATGTCACTCTTATTGACCTTGCCTGAAAACTTATGTTTTATCATCTGTTCAGACGTAGAAATAGACATGTTCAGATATTTTACGCGCGTATTGGTAACGGCACTCTTTACATCTTCTTTTATGGCCCTGATCCACCCGGAAAGCCGCATGGGATATATGACTTTCATCTGGGCCAGTTCCAGATTCGCGTTCAGATAGTTTATCTCGTGATGAGTAAACGGAAACCCGAACTCAGACTGAAAAATACCCATCTTATTGAGATAGATGTTTAAAATCGTCTTCTGGAGTTTCGCCAGCCCCAACCGCGATGTCTGGACTCCGTCACGGTTAGTGACATCTATGATTCTGATTACGTTTTTCTTGTGTCTCATCTTCTTTTACCTCCTGAAAATACAGCTCGATGGCCAAAACAAAAAGCATAAAACTTAAGCTTCTTATCTTGCCTTATACCTTCACATAGACCTGTTTGGCGTCATTGACGTTCTTTGCCCGTTTCAGTTTATTTATGACTTTCGGCGGAATCTCACTGTCCACATTCAGCAAACTGATGGCCTGGCCGCTCTTTTTGTCCCGCCCGAAACTCATCTCGGCTATATTTATGCCGTGGTTTCCGAGAAGTGTCCCGATAGAGCCGACGACTCCGGGCACATCCTTGTTGGAGACAACCAGCATATATCCTTCAGGGATGGCTTCGACATAAAACTTATCTATTTTCACGATCCTGGGTTCTTTGTTTGCAAAGAGAGTCCCCATTATGAAATGTTTTCTCTTGCCGGTATCAAACTCAACACTGATAAGGCTCGCAAAATCGGTTATCTTTTCGGTCTTCTTCTCGGATACTTTGATCCCTCTTTCTTTGGCTATCAAAAGCGAATTCACATAGTTTACGTTTTCTTCCAGGATGGGGTCAAACACCCCTTTGAGCAGGGCGCGCGTAAGAACCGCAACATCCGCTTCCGCTACTTCCCCGACGTAGTTGACCGTGATCGACTTAATTGGTTCATCAATAAGCTGAGTCTGTATAGCACCCAACCGTTCCGCAAGGTTGATATAGGGCCTGATGGTTTCCATCGCCTCTTCCTCCATAACAGGAATATTCGCCGCGTTCCTGTACCCTTTGCCTAGAAGTGCATCGGCAACGGACCTGGCCACATCGACAGCTACGTTTATCTGAGCTTCTTCGGTAGACGCCCCCAGGTGCGGGGTCGTGACAACATTGTCCATATGAGCAACGGGACTGTCTAAGGGAGGTTTCGCCTTGGTCTCATATACATCAAGCGCAGCCCCGCCTACCTTGCCGGACTTAATGCTCTTAGCAAGAGCCTTCTCGTCGATAATACCGCCTCTTGCGGCATTAATGATCCTTACGCCTTTTTTCATCTTTTTGAATGCTTTCTCATCAAGAAGGTGTCTCGTCTCTTCTGTAAGCGGCGTATGGATCGTAATAAAATCTGCTCTTTTTAGAAGCGTATCCAGGTCTACCGGCTCAACGCTGAGAGACCTGGCTTTCTCTTCCGAAAGAAACGGATCAAAGGCCAGGATCTTCATCCCGAAACTGAGGGCTCTTTTAGCAAATTCCGAACCTATCCTCCCCATACCGATAATCCCGAGGACTTTGCCGTAGAGTTCTACCCCCATGAATCTCTTCCTGTCCCACTTGCCCTGCTTAACCGACTGGTTGGCCTGGGGGATACTGCGCGAAAGCGACAACATAAGACTGAAGGCATGTTCCGCCGTCGAGATAGTGTTGCCTGCCGGGGCGTTCATAACTACAATGCCCTTTTTGGAAGCGGCTGCTACATCGACATTATCGAGTCCCACACCGGCCCTGCCGATAACCTTGAGCTTGTCGGACGCCTCGATTATTTTTCTTGTAACGGTGGTGCCGCTTCTTATTATAAGAGCGTCATACCCTTTTATTTTTTTTGTCAGGTCTTTCTCCGAAAGACCGGAAATTTCATCAACTTTAAAATTGTTCTCTTTTAAAATCGCCACCCCCTCTTTAGAAAGAGGATCACTTACGAGAACCTTGATAGTCATCTCTTCTACCCGTCCTTTCTTGAGTATGATTATTTCAGCAGTTCCTGCGCCTTGCCTACGCCTCTGCCCAGTTCGATATCATATCCCAACTGGCTGAGGACAATCTCGACCCCGGCAATAGCCGTTATCGTATCATATTCATCCATATAGCCGAGATGGGCTATCCTGAAAATCTTCCCTTTCAGGCTTGACTGCCCGCCGGCTATCGTCACGCCCTGCTCATCCCGCATTTTCTTAACCAACGCGCTCCCGTCCACGCCTTCCGGGACTTTCACCGCCGTGACGGCATTGGAAGGGCTTGCGGAAAAGAGCTCCAGGCCAATAGCTTTCATCGCCTCACGTGTCGCATGCGCCAGGCGCGCGTGCCTGGTGAGGATGTTATCCAGCCCTTCTTCCAGCATCATGTCCAGCACGCAATCAAGTCCCATTACAAGCGATACCGCCGGCGTCCAGGGGGTGTCATCCTTGGCATATGATTTCAGCGCAGCTTTAAGATCCAGATAATATTTCGGAAGATCCGACTCTTTCACAAGTTTTTGGGCTTTGGCGCTTATGCTCAAAAAACCAAGCCCCGGGGGCAGCATTAGCCCCTTCTGGGAGCCGGAGACCACGACGTCTACACCCCATTCATCAGGTTTGAATTCATCCGCGGTAAGGCCGCTGACAGCATCCACTACAAGCACTGCATCCGTCTTAGAGACAATCTCCGCTATCTTCTTGATATCAGTCACCACGCCCGTTGAAGTTTCACATAAAGTGCTATAGACCGCTTTTACCCCGCCGTTCTCTTTAAGAAGTTTTTCGACCGTCTTCGGATCTGCGGCTTCTCCCCATGTGACATCGCAATTTACAACTTCAACCCCGTATGCCTTGCATATCTCGCCGAAACGCTCGCCGAATTTACCGCCGTTTATAACAAGAGCCTTGTCGCCCTTGGAAAACAAGTTAACAACAGACGCCTCCATGGCGCCCGTACCGCTTGATGCGAATATAAGTACGGGGCTTGCCGTCTGAAACACCTTTTTCAGTTTGATGTTCACGTCTTTTAAAACGGCCTGAAACTGGGGAGTCCTGTGGTGGATAATGGTATCGGCCATCCTCAGTAAAACTTTCTCGGGCACCGGGGTAGGTCCCGGGGACATTAATCTATACTTCCTCATCGACTCACCTTCCCTTCTTTACTGTAAAATACTTGTTATTACGCTATCCACTATTCCGTATTTTTTTGCTTCTTCCGCTTCCATAAAAAAGTCCCTGTCCGTATCCACTTTTATCCTCTCCAGGGGCTGGCCGGTATGCTTTACCAGTATTTTTTCAAGCCGCTCCTTTATCCTGATGATCTCTTTGGCATGAATATTGATATCCAAAGCGGTGCCTTGCGTCCCGCCCCATGGCTGGTGCAACATGATCCTGGAATGGGGCAGGGCATATCTCTTCCCTTTGGTGCCGGCAGCCAAAAGAACCGCTCCCATGCTTGAAGCCTGTCCCATACAATACGTATTGACATCGGGCTTTATGAACTGCATGGTATCGTAAATAGCCAAACCGCTGGTGACATTGCCACCGGGAGTGTTTATATAAAGATGTATATCCTTGTCGGGATTCTCCATCTGCAGGAACAAGAGCTCCGCTATAACTATATTGGCAACCATATCGTCTATGGGAAGTCCCAAAAATATTATCCTGTCTTTCAAGAGACGCGAATAGATATCATATGCTCTTTCAATCCTGCCTTCCTTTTCGATTACCATCGGTATTACGCTCATCTTGCCCTCCCTTTAATTTTTCCCTTAAACTTTTAAGTTCTAATATGCCGGTTATTTCTTCTCTGAGACAAGAGCTTCATCAAGAAGAAAGTCCAAAGTCTTCTCTTCCCTCAGCTGTTCTTTCAGCCCCGCTATAAGATCATGCTGCTGGTAATATTCCTTCACTTTCTCGAAAGGCTGATTATAAGAAGCAGCAAGGGCTTTTAGCCATTCATCCGCATCCTCGCTGGTGGCATCGATATTCTCTTTATCGGCGATTGCATCGAGTATAAAATACACCCTGACCTTGTCTTCCGCTTCTTTCTTCAATTTTTCTCTCAAGTTTGCTTTATGCGATTCTATTGCCCCGCTTTCCACGCCTTTACTTATAAGTTCGTTCTCGACTTTCTCCATCAGGACTTTCAGCTGCCTTTTCACCATAGACCCCGGGAGGTCGAACGAATGAGCTGTTAAAAGCTGCTCTAAAATCTGATTTTTCATAGCTATGTTCGCGTTAGCCTTTTTCCTTTCAAGAAGCTGGTCGCGCACCTCTTTGCGCACCTCTTCCATCGTCTCTTTGCCCGCCTTCTTCGCGAGATCATCATTAAGTTCGGGCAGTTTCTTCTGGCGGGTCTCTTTAATGCCGATCCGGAAAGTGGCCTTCTTCCCCGCATACTTTTTATCGGGGTACTCTCGGGGAAGCTCCGCCTCTATATCCTTCGCCTCGCCCTTTTTGAGGCCTTCGAGTTTTTCGCCAAGCCCCAGCATGGAAGCTTCTTTATCCACCTCGATCCACATGTTTTCGCGTTTCTTGGAAATCTCCTCGCCGTCCATAAACGTCTGGACGTCACATATGCCATAGTCCCCTTTCTTCAAAGGACCCTCCGTCTCCGGGAACTCCGCATTCATGCTCCTTATCCGCTCAAGCGCTTCCCCTGCTTCCTCATCTTTAACGTTTACTTTCTCAGTCGTCACTTTTAACGCTTTATACTTGCGCAGATTGAAATCGGGATGCGCATCGACTTTGGCTATAAATGTGAGAATCCCGCTTGGCCTAATATCTACGTCCGAAACTTCAGGGTAACTTACGGGCTTAACCTTGTGTTCAAGCAGCGCTTTCTGGTATCCCTCGGGAATAAGACGCTGTTTCACTTCATCGATCGCGGTTTCCTGATGGCGTTTGCGTATCATGTCAAGCGGGGCTTTGCCGGGCCGGAAACCCGGGATCTTCGCGGTTTTCTGGATGTCGGCGATGACCTCATCAAAAACCTTATCCACCTTCTCCTTCGAGATTTCTATATTAAACTCTCTGGCTGTGCCCTCTAATTTTTTAACCCTGCTTTTCATTTAACTGTAATCCTTCCGAAAATATTAAGTAATATTTAAAAACTGGGCTCGATTATACCGTACTTCCCGTCGCCTCTTTTGTAAACAACGTTTACCTCTCCGGTATCAGCGTTTTTAAACATGATGAAATCTTTACCCAGAACATCCAGTTCAAGTTTCGCTTCCTCGGGAAGCATGGGTTTGTCGGCAAACTTGTTCGTTTTTACGAGACGGCCCCTGCCTTTAGCGATGATGCTGCCTTCCTGCCCCTTGAAACGCGCCATGGGTTTCATGATCCTGGCTAAGACGTCCCTGCGCCTGCGTGAAGAGAGCTTTCCTCTCATCCTTCTAAGCTGCTTTTTGATATTGTCAGAAGCATTATCGATCGAAGCATACATGTCCGGCGAACTCTCCTTGGCGACTAATCTATTCCTCTTAAGGTGCAGGATTATCTCGGCGTTCTTCCTGAGCTTCTCCTCCTCCAGAATAACCTCACATCTATAGATACGCTTATACAGGCTCTCTATTTTGGCGAGCCTTTTATTTATATATTCTTTTAATGAATTATCTAAATCTATGTTCCTTCCGGTGATGTTTATATCCATACGTTTACTCCTTTTCGTTTTCTGTAAGGCGCGCGAAAGAATATCACTATACCATCATATATTAGCTTTTTCAATATTTTTCAGTTTTTACATCGAGAACCGTTCCCCGAGGTATATCTCACGCGCTTTAGGGTCGTTTATAAGGTCCTCTTTAGTCCCGGATATCAGTATCTGGCCTTCGTACATTATATAAGACCTGTCGGTTATGGTGAGGGTTTCCCTTACGTTGTGATCTGTAAGAAGTATCCCCAGCCCCATTTCCCTGAGTTCCCTTATCACTTCCTGGCAATCATACACAGCTATGGGATCTATGCCGCTGAAGGGTTCATCCAGGAGTATGAACATGGGATTGGTAACCAGTGTCCTGGTTATCTCCAGCCGCCTTCTCTCACCGCCGGATAAGGTGTACGCCTTGTTCTTGCGCAGATGCGAAATCTTCAGCTGATTAAGCAGGTTGTCAAGCTGCCGTCGCCTCTCCCTCCTCGGAAAACCAAGAGTCTCCATGATGGCCATGATGTTCTCTTCGACCGTAAGCTTCCTGAAAATAGACGGCTCCTGTGACAGGTAGCCTATTCCGGAACGTGCCCTCTGGTGTATAGGGAGTTTTGTTATATCCTTCTTATCGAAAATGACATGACCCCTGTCAGGCTTGATGATACCGGTGACCATATAAAAAGTGGTCGTCTTGCCTGCGCCGTTGGGCCCCAAAAGCCCCACCACTTCGCTTCTCCTGACGTTTATACTGACGCCCTTAACGACCTGTCTGCCTCCGTACTCTTTCACCAGTTCCCTGGTTTCTAAAAGATGCATCTACTTCTCCCCGCTTAAGATTTCTCTCCGCTTTTACCGAAGCTGTCAAGTCCTTCAATATTATCCAGCTCTTCCGGATCTATGATGACTTGCGGGCGCCCTACCAGTTTCGCGCTTCTGGTGCTCTCGGTATAAATCGCTTTTTCGCTTATGGTATAACTTTTGCCTCTTTTCAGTTTCACGTTACCTTCCGCCGTTACCTGCGCAAGCTGCTGCGTCTCAGGATCAAAATCGACGATAAGTTTGTCCGCGATGAGGTTACCATCTTTGTCTTTTACCCTGACATTATCATAAAAAACCGCCTTATTCGCATTATAATCGACTTCCAGAGCGCCGTCACAGTTCACTTCCGTATCCGGCTCTATCGAAACCGTAACATCTTTTTTAAGAACCGCTGTCCTACTGTCGGAATTCGCCGTACCTCCCTTGCCCACGGCACTCATGCCTTCACGGTTTATATAGACTATTTCATCCGTAAAGATATCTTTGGTTAACTGCGACCAGCTGGCTTTATCCGTGGTGAGGGTAAAGCCGTCGTCAGAGGTGACTTCCACATTGCCTATAAGTTCCACTTCACCCTTTTCTTTCCGGTAAATACCGGAATCGGATTTAAGGTTTATAGTGACATTGTCCCCATACGCCACAGCGGTAAGCTCATGAAGATGAATCTCGTCTTCGATTATATCGGCGGAAGTGCCTTCCAGATGCCACTGACGTGCACCTTTAGGGCTGCGTCCGTCTATAGTAAAAGATAGTACTTTCTGCTCCAGGCGAGATTCCTCCAGAGGTTTTTTAATTTCCTCTTTCCGGCGAAAAGACACTTTTTCGGTTATCTTTTCTTTATGCTGCCATACGACAGCTATCATCCCAGCGATGAGAATAATCCAGAATATTTTACTTTTCATTTTTTATCCGTATCCTTAGTCTTCCACCTGGAATGCAGCCACACCCACTGCTCGGGATAATCCCTCACATATTTCTCCAAAACTTGCGTCCATGCCTGGGTATATTTTTTTATTTTCTCTTCTTTGTCGCCGCCGGCATCCACTTTAATCGGCTCTTCAAGGATCATCTTATAAGTATTATCCCGCCTGCGCAGCATAAAGGCCGGGATTATGCTCGCGCCGGTAGTCATGGCAAGCTTTACCGGAGCTGTCGGGGTATAAGCGCTCCTCTCGAAAAAATCCACGAAAACGCCCTCCAGGCTTCCCACGTCCTGATCGGCAAGTATCCCCAGTACGTACCCTTCCTTAAGAACCTTGAGCACCTTTTTGGGCGACTCATCGCGGTATATCACAAAAGTGCCGAACCGGTTGCGAAGTCTGGTGATAAACTTATCGTATTTGTGAAAATAAATTCTTCTGCCGACAACAGCGCCTTTATATCCCTTCACTATAAAATATGCCAGGAGCAGCTCCCAGTTCCCGAAATGAGAACCAAGCACGATGACGCCTTTACCCTCCGCCAAAGCCTTATCGGCATGCTGAAAACCCGTAGATTCAGTCACAAGGGATGCTATTTCCTTTTTGCTCAAAGACGTCAGTTTTATCCAATCGGCGCCGTTTTTAGCCAGGTTCCTGAAAACGTCCCTGGCTATCCTCACGTTCTTCTCGTGATCGTGACTGAAAACCTCGTCTAAATTGGATATGGCCACACGCCTGTATTTTCCGACCAGCATAAAACTGAGCCTGCCCAAAATGTCCGCTATGAAAAGGCTGACCGACCTTGGCAGAAGACGAATAACAAAGAGCAAAACTTTTGCCGCATAATAGATGTAATAACGCCTGGTCTTTATTTTCATACGTGTCAGGTTTTCAAAAAAACTTCCGCCTCTAGCTTGAATATTCCGCTTCCACCGTCGTCGTAATACCCCCGCGCACGTTAAAGACGCCCTTAATCTTCATCCACCGGGGATTGCTCGCCTTGACAAGGTCTTCAAGCATACGGTTAACAACATGTTCATGAAAAATCCCGAGGTCCCGGTAAGAGACCAGATATTCCTTAAAGGATTTCAGTTCAATACACGAGTTTCTTGGTGAATACTCTATGAAAATATGCGCAAAATCCGGCAGGCCCGTCTTCGGGCATATGCAGGTAAACTCATCCGTATCAAACCTGACCACATAAGCCTTGTCATGGTACTTATTCTCCCAGACATCTATTTCCGGAAGTTTAAGAAACCTGACTTCTTCCTGCAATCCCTGGTAATCCGTTTTTTTTGCCGTCATAACCCTCTTCACTTTATACTCAGATACTTATGCGCCTGCCCCAGTATCATGACTTCTCTAGATGTCTGTTTCTTGAGATACTCCTTGAAAAAAGAGATCATCTCATCATCGGGCTCTTTCACGTCGCTGGTTGCAGGGGTAACGGGCTGGAGCACGACGGTAAACTCACCGCGTGCGCCTTTTACCATGCCTGCCATCTTCTTTATATCGTCAATCGTGGTAGAATCCGTGATCACGGCTTTTACTATCAGCTCTTTACCGGAAGCAAGTCTTATGAATCTTCCATGGTCTGGCCAGACCGCTTCCTTATTCAATGTCGAAGAAGGAAGTTTGACATCCATGGCTATAACATCCACATGGGATATTATCTTCTTAAGCTCGCCCGGAAGCGTACCGTTGGTCTCCAGATAAATGCGCTTCTTTCTGTGTTTAGCAAAAAGAGGCAGAAACTCCGCCAGGAAATCCGCATATAACAGAGGTTCGCCTCCCGTTATGGCAAGTTCGTTGTAATCGTCCTCGAAGTCCAGGACTTTCCCCAAAAGCGCTTCTTTCGAAAAAGACTTATAGCTCTCCAGAACCGTATCGCAGTAAACGCAGTCAAGATTACACCCGTAAAAACGGATAAAAAGCTGCCTGCTGCCGGTAAAAGGCCCTTCACCCTGATAAGACAAAAAGATCTCTGAAATCTTCGCCTGCATATTCTCCATTTCCATGTTTTTTCAGACCACCTCTTCCAGGGGATCCTCAAGCCCCGCTTCTCTAAAAGCTTCCGTCCGGAAAAGACAGGACTCGCATGCCCCGCAAGGACTTTTTCCCCCTTTGTAACATGACCAGGTATATTCGAATGGAACGGCAAGCTCTTCTCCCATCTCGATAATCTCTTTTTTTGTCTTATCTATAACCGGAGTGATTATCCTGACCTCTTCGCCCTCTGAGCCTTTTTTTGTGCCGGCGCGTACAGTCTCCCGGAACCGCTCGAAGAAGGCGCTCCGGCAATCCGGATAGTTCGAAAAATCCAGCTGATGCGCCCCGATAAAGACTGCGCTGGCGCCGGTTGCTTCCGCGAAGGAAACAGCAAAACTCAAAAAGATGATGTTGCGCGCCGGCACGTACGTCTCCGGGATCTCTCCGCTTCTTTTCGCCGCCCCTTCCGGAACAGGTTTTCCGGCATCCAAAAGAGCGCTGCCCTTCCAAGGCAGGGATATTTTTAAAACTTGGAAAGGAACCCCGGCACTAGAGGCGATTCTTTTTGCGCACTCGATCTCTTTGAAGGCTTTTTGCCCGTAATCGAATATAAGAGCATGCGTCTGGTAATCCTTCTTCGCTATATAAAGCGTAACCGCCGAATCGACTCCTCCGGATACTAGTACTATTGCTTTTTTCATAATTTTAATCTAAGCCTTTGAATAAGTGGCTGAAGAAGTGTCCGTCTCCCACACGGTCACCTCTTTAATATCAAGAGCGCGGCTCTTCCGGCATAGCTTTTGATATACGTAATAAGCGATATTCTCAGAAGTGGGATTCATCTTTTTAAACGCTTCAAGTTCATTTAAATGCTTATGATCAAGCTCCGTCATAACTTCACCGAGCTTCTCCTTAAGAAGCTTGAAATCCACCACCATACCGGTGGCATCAAGTTTTTCTGCGCATACCGCCACCTCTACGCGCCAGTTGTGGCCATGCAGCTCTTCACACTTGCCTTTATAACCTTTTAAGTTATGGGCGCTGCTAAAATGCGATCTGACTTTTACCGTATACATGGATTCTTTATTTGAAATATTTTTCGGTTACTAAATCCCACTTCCCCTGCGCCTTCAGAAGAAAGTCACAGACCTCTCTTACCGCTCCACGGCCGCCGGTCTTCTCGGTGATAAGATGGACAAAAGGCTTGACTTCCTCCATGGCGTTCGGAGGGCACACCGCAAGCCCCACTCTTTTAAGTACCGGGATATCAATAAGGTCGTCCCCTATGAAACAAATCTCTTCTTCCGAGATCTTAAAGCGCCTGCATATCCTTTTAAGGGCCTTCGCCTTATAATGAAAATTCTGATAAACCCTGTCCACCCTCAGTTCCTTTGCCCGTTTTGTGACTACCCTGGAGCCTTTTGCCGTTAAGACCACACATTTCATCCCGGCTTTCTTGATCAAAAATATCCCCAGGCCGTCATTCACATCGAAATTCTTGATCTCATCCCCGTAATTACCGTATATGATCCTGCCGTCAGTAAGAACGCCGTCTATATCCAGTACCAGAAGTTTCACCTTTTTCGCTCTTTCAGTAAGTCCAGAGGAATATTTCTCTTCCATATCCGTTCCTTTCCTTTTTATACCAGACCCGCTTTTAAAATGTCCTGAACGTCCAGAGTGCCGACAGGTTTGCCTTTGGAGTCGACAACCGGTATTTCATCGATCTTCCTGTCCCTTAATATCTCAAAAGCTTCCGCCGCCAGACGATCCGCCGTTATCGTGATGGGCGACTTCGTCATAACGTGACGGACCTGCTGGGTAAGGAGATTCCCGCCTTCTTTAAAATGTCTTCTCAAGTCACCGTCAGTAAAAATACCGATAAGCCGGCCTTTCTCGTCGACGACGCTGGCGGAACCGGCACGCATTTTCGTGACCTTGAGGAGCACGTCTTTGACCTTCGCATTGTTCTTTACAATGGCAGTGTTGGACTTTGGCCGCATGATGTCCTCTACCTTGAGAAGCAGTCTCTTGCCAAGGGAACCGCCCGGGTGGAACAAAGCGAAGTCTTTCGGCTGAAAATTCTTTTTTTCCAAGAGGCTGATGGCAAGCGCATCCCCCAAAGCCAGCATCGCGGTTGTCGATGTTGTGGGGGCAAGCCCCATGGGGCAAGCCTCTTTATCGACGGAACTGTCGATAGCAAAGTCGCTGTTTACAGCAAGAGTCGATTTCTTGTTGCCCGTCACAGATATGAGTTTTGCCCCGATCTTTTTTATGATCGGAAGAAGTTTTATGACTTCTTCCGTCTCGCCGCTATTGGAAAAAGCAAGGATAATGTCATTAGCGGTGACTCTGCCCAGATCGCCGTGAAGTGCTTCAGCGGGATGAAGATAAAGCGAAGGCGTGCCTGTCGACGACAAAGTAGCAGAGACTTTCTGGGCTATAAAACCGGGTTTACCCATACCGGTGACGATGATCCTCCCTTTACTGCGAGAGATGAGTTTAACGGCCTTTTCAAAATTCCCGTCAATCTTATCCACGAGTTTCGCGATGGCTTTGCTTTCGTTGATCAGAACCTTCTTAGCCCTGGAAATAGTCATAAGCTAACGCACCGCCTTTTCTATTTTTTTGACTTCAGTTAAATAATTTTCAAGTTCGCTCAGCTTTATCATATTGGGCCCGTCACTAAGCGCTTTGGCCGGCTCTTTATGCGCCTCCACGAAGAGCGCATCGCACCCGATAGCGACAGCCGCTTTTGATAGCGGCAGGGCATATTCGCTTTCTCCGCCGCTTGCGGTGCCTTTTCCGCCGGGCATCTGCACTGAATGGGTGGCGTCATAGACCACGGGGTAACCCGTCTGGCCCATTATAACGATGGACCTAAAATCATTTACAAGCGTATTGTATCCAAAAGTGGTTCCCCTCTCGGTGAGGAGTATGTTCTTATTGCCGGCTGATTCCAGCTTTATGACAACGTTATACATCTCCCAGGGTGACATGAACTGTCCCTTTTTGACGTTCACGCATTTTCCGGTTGAAGCGGCTTTAACTAAGAGGTCCGTCTGCCTGCACAGAAAAGCCGGCACCTGGATCACATCAAGGACATCGGCAGCCTGCTCCACTTCCTCTACGCTATGAACATCGCTTAAAACGCTAACACCCACCTCATCGCGTATCCTGCCGAGAATTTTGAGCCCCTTTTCCGGGCCCGGACCCCGGAAAGAACTTATCGAGCTTCTGTTAGCCTTGTCATAACTCGCTTTAAAGATAAACGGCATGCCCAGCTTATCGGCTATTCCCTTTATCGCTCTAGCATGTTCCATGGCGCTCTCAGCGGACTCAATCACGCACGGCCCGGCAATCAGAACAAGCGGCCTGCCCTTCCCGATAGAGATATTCCCAACATTTACGGTTTTCACGTCCATATATCGCCTCTTTTTTTTGACTAATCAACACCGGTGCTTTCCGCCAGGAGTTTTTTTACCTTTTCCAGATCGGCGGCGGTATCAACCCCGATAGTATCGTATCTCGTCTCAATGGTCTTTATCTTATAACCATGCTCCAGCACACGCAGCTGCTCAAGCTTCTCGTCAAGTTCCAAAGTGGATTTCGGCAGGTTTGTATACGTAAACAGGAAATCCTTGGTATACGAATACATGCCGATATGTTTAAAAAACCTTCCGCCGACGTCCGGCGTATAAGCTCCTCCGGCTTCTTGCGAACGTATATACGGGATCGGGCTTCTGGAGAAGTACAGAGCAAACCCTTTTCTGTCTACCACGCACTTGACCACATTCGGATCGAAGATCTCTTCGGCGTTGTGGATCCTCTTGATAAGCGTTGCCATCTGTATATTCTTCTCGTATTCGAACACCTGCGCAAGCATATCCACCATCAGGGGATGGACAAGAGGTTCGTCAGCCTGTACGTTGATGTAGATATCCGCATCGACGGTACTTGCCACCTCAGCTATCCTGTCCGTTCCCGAAGGCTGTTCCGGAGAAGTAAAGACGGCTTTAGCGCCAAAAGACTTAACCGCCTTCATCACCCGTTCTTTATCCGCCGCGATCACGACATCGTCAATCTCATGCGCGCGTTTAACCCTTTCCCAGACATGCTGTATCATGGGCTTGCCATTGATGTCCGCCAGGACCTTGCCCTTTAGTCTTGTAGACTGCCACCTTGCCGGTATAACGGCGACTTTCCTCATTTCTTTCGCCTTCCCGTCTCTCGTCTTAATCTTTCCATGAGTTCCTTCCTCTCGGCCACCGCGGGACCCGCTTTGCCCACCACGATACCCGCGGCACAGTTGGCTATGTGAGCCGCCACGATACTGGAAGCGCCGCTTACTATAGATAACGTATATAAAGCAATAACCGTATCCCCCGCACCGGAAACATCGGAGACTTCCTGGGCAACCGTTGGTATTTTTTCGGGGGATCTCTTCCTGTCGAAGACCATCATACCCTCCTCACCAAGAGTGATAAGTATGACCTCCGCTTTTGAACTCTTTAAAAGTTTCTCTCCGGCCCTGCGCAGCGCTTCATCGTTTGTAAGGGGAAAACCCACAGCCTTCTCCGCTTCGTGGTGATTGGGGGTAATGACGCTTACGCCTTTGTAATACGAAAAATGATTCTCTTTAGGGTCCACTGCGACTATCTTGCCGCTTCTTTTGGCGAGATTCACAACGGTTTTAATCAGGGACGGAGTTATGACGCCTTTACCGTAATCTTCTATTATCACACCATCAACGTCCCTGATATTCATCTTTATGAAGCTGATGATCTTGTTGAGTGCGCTACCCGTTATATTTTCGGTTTTTTCCCGGTCTATCCGAAGGACCTGCTGGCTCAGTCCGCGTCCCGCAAAAATACGCGTCTTTAAAATAGTGGGCCTTCCGTCGCTGGCCGTAACCACGCCCTCTACGCAAATATTCTCCTCCTTGAGAAGGTCCTTAAGCGTTTTTGCCTTGTTATCCTCTCCCACGACCCCTACAAGCAGGACCTCAACGCCCAGATTCGCCAGGTTTCTCGCTACGTTACAAGAGCCGCCCGGCAGATATTCATCATCGCTTCTGACCCATACTACAGGCACCGGAGCTTCGGGAGAGATACGCAAAGCTTCACCCCTTACGATCTGGTCCAGAAGAAGATCCCCTATGACCATAAGTCTTTTTTTATGAAACTTCTTTACAACATCAGCTAAAGTCGAATACTTATATTGCTTCACCTTATCTTCCCTCCGGTTAGTTTATATGGGCGTCTATCTTAGCGCTGATATCATTTTTAGAGACAGCGCCCACGATTTTCTCGACCACTTCACCGCTTTTAAAAACAAGCAGAGTCGGTATGTTCATGACGCCATAGTCAGCTGAAGTCTGAGCCGCTTCTTCCACATTTACTTTGCAAACCTTGAGGCGCCCGGAATATTCCCTGGCAATCTCCCCGATCGCAGGGGCTATCATTCGGCATGGCGGACACCATTCTGCCCAAAAATCAACCAGTACAGGCAGGCTTGAATTAAGCACTTCTTCCTTAAAATTCTCGTCATTTACCGCTCTTTCAAGCTGTTCATTCATCCGTATTCCTCCTATTTGTTTTATAATATAAAAATTATTATTCCGCGGCTAATATAAGACGGGAAACTTGCGTTCTAGCTTAAGCACTATATTATAATATCTTTATACAAAAGGGGCAAGAATTGTTTCGTGGATTTTAATAGTTTGTTTTGAGAGGAAAAGGAGCCTTATGTATAATAAAGCACCTTTCTATTAACCTAAAAGTTTCTCTGCTGCTTCTCTGACTTCATCCGTAGTAACTGCCTTCAGGCATTTAAAATCTTTATCGCAATTATGAGCGCGGCAGATTTCGCATTCACTTCCCTTATGAAGGACTATATCATTCTCGCCCAAAGGCCTCCATCTCTTCGGAGAAAGACCTCTCTCCTGCCTTCCGAAAATCACAACCACAGGCGTACCGACAGCTACAGCCACATGGACAGGACCTGAATCATTGGAAATAAAAAGGCGCACACGTGAAAGAAATTCAGCAAGTTCACCCACCAAAAAGATGCCGGTTAGATCCACCGCCTTATTCTTCATGGCCCCGGCCACTTCTTTGCTGAAGACGCTGGTCTCATCGCCGCCGACTAGGACTATCTGGAACCCGTATTTATCGGCTAACATGTCAGCAACTTCAGCGAACCTTTCCGCCGGCCACCTCTTGGACGGACAGCTTGCCCCCGCGTGAAGAGCGATCATCCCGTCCCGCAAGGACCTGTCCCTTAAAACAGAGTCCACCAGACGCTTTTCATTTTCGTTCGTGGCGATAAGCGGCATGCGGTCTGCACCTTCTGCGTCAAAACCGGCTTCTTTCAAAAGATCAAAATTATAATCCACCTCGTGCTTATCACCCTTCTGTTTTAGATGCGCGACCCTTTTAGTCAAGAGGTATCCCATCTTCCTGTCATAGCCGATCCTTACCGGCACGCCTGCCAGAAAAAGCATGATATGCACTCTATTGGTCGGGTGAAGCGCTATGGCCAGATCAAATTTTTTTTCTTTCAGCGATAAGGCAAACTTAAACGTCTTCCAGAAGCTCTTCTCTCGTCCATACTTATCATAGACTATTATTTCATCAAGGTAGGGATTATTGGCAACTACATCGCGGTTCTGGGGCCTGACCATGAAAGCGATATATGCGTCTGGAAAAAGTTTACGCATATGCTTTATTACGGGCGTTGAAAGCACCACGTCACCGAGACGATCAGTCCTTGCGAGTAATATGCGCTGCGCTTTCATTTTTTGGACCGGCTGGTTAATTCTTTATAGACTTTCCGGTAAACATCATAATCACCGGCGCTGAAACAGATATACCTTACTTCGTCAAAATCATCCCGCGCTTCGAGGCCCTCCTCCAAGGCGATCCTTGCGGCCTCTTCGATCGGATAGCCGTATACCCCGGTGCTGATAGCCGGGAACGCTATCGTTCTAAGGGCGTTTTCAAGCGCCACTTCGAAGCTTCGCCTGTAGCAGCTTCTTAACTGGTCCGCTTCACCCGAAGAGCCTCCGTGCCAAACGGGTCCCGGGGTATGTATGATTTTTTTCGCTTTGAGCGCTCCGGCGCCCGTGATAACGGCTTCTCCCGTCTTACAGGCGCCTATCTTCCGGCACTCATCCATAACCAGAGGCCCGGCGGCTCTATGGATGGCGCCGTCCACACCTCCGCCGCCTGCTAAACGCGTATTGGCAGCGTTCACGATTACATCCACATCCTCTTGCGTTATGTCACCCTCTTTTATGGTTATTTTCCCCATAGTTAGTTCCTTTAAAAAATATTATTCCGAAAGCATTTTTTTTGCTGCCTGAAAGACTTCTTCGACCTTCACAAAGGATATGCATCCCTTCGTGAATTTTTTCCTGCAGCGCGGTCTGTCGCAAGGCCGGCACGGGATTTCCGGCTTAATAGTCACGCTCTTATCAGCCAGGGGCCCGTATTTTTTTTCGTTGAAAGGTCCGAATATAGCAATGGTGGGAGCGTTGACCGCACTTGCCACGTGTAAAGGAGCGCTGTCATTGGTTACTACAAGATCACACCGCTTCATAAGTTCCGCAAGAGCGCCTACCGAGGTCTTTCCGCATAAGTCCGCAGCGCTTTCTTTCATGGCGTAAGTCACCGCTTTCACGGTTTCCAGGTCATCAGCCGTTCCGGTGAGAAATATTCTGCATCCAAGTTCCCTGATGAGTCTATCTGCCAGACGAGCGTACTTATCGGCATCCCATCTTTTCAGGGGACTTTTCGCACCCGCATTTATGATAACGGCTTTTTTACCCTGATCTTTCGCGTTCATCAACGCCTCTATATAATTCTTATCATGGGGAAGGACCGGTATGAAAAACTGCGCCCCGGAAAGATAAGAGGACCTGGACAAAAAGGAGCCCACTTTGAGCCCCGCTAGTTTCACAAGATGCTCATCTCGCTTATGCCTGCTGGGATCCTGCCGGAAGGTCAACCGTGAGTAGAATTTCGCCCCCACCAGATACGGTATGAGGGAATTTTTCAGATCCACCGCCAGATCGTACTCCCTGCGCCTAAGCTCAAGCACCTGGCGCACTCTTGCCGCCAGGCTGCGCGATCTCTTGTCCGCAATAACCTCTTTAACGGCCGGGTGTGATATGAAAATCTCTTCCCCGGCACTGCCGGTAACAACATCGATACTGGCCTGCGGGAATTCCTCATGCAGCTTCACCAGAACCGGAGTCGTGAGGATTATGTCCCCCAGGTTACTTAACGTTATAAAAAGGATTTTTTGTACTTTTGTTTTGTCTGTCTTCATATTATCAGGATTCTCGTAATGCCTCTTCTGCGGCTTTAAGCACCTCACCAGCGGTGATAGACTTCATGCAGTAATAATCTTTCTCGCAACTTTTTATATAACACGGCACCTGGCAATCGACCTCCTTGGCAACAATGATGTTCTTGCCTCTACCGCGGGGCCCGGTTATCTTGTAAGAAGTAGGCCCGAAAAGTCCTATTGTGGTCGTGCCTGTCGCCGAAGCCAGGTGGAGAGGCCCGGAATCAGCACTTACCACTAAAGTGCATTTCTTAAAGATACACGCCAGTTCATTCAGACCCGTCTTACCCGCCACCGTACGGCACCACGGACTATTTATCCCTCTGGCAATACGCCGGGTAAGCTCCCTGTCTTTCCCGGCGCCGGTTATTATAACCTCAACATCACTAAACTGGTCAAGTATTTTTTTTCCCAGACATATAAAGTTCTCTGCGGGCCACCTTTTTGGGGGCCAGTTGCCGCCCGGGTTGAAAGCAACCATACGCCTTATACCGCATCCCGCCTCATGTAAAATAGTATCGGCCCTCTCCTCATCCTCCATGCTGAAAAAATACTCGTAGGAACCGTCCGCCGACTCAACACCCACCGCGCCCGCCAGTGCAAGCAGCTGGTCCGCCCTGTGGACTCCTTCCGGCATCTCGACTTCCCTGGTAAGCGCGGCGTTCTTGCCGCCGAACCCTATGCGTATACCGATTCCCGCAAGGACAGCCATGGCGGCTTTAGTCCCTGAAGGCTTAAGAAGGAAAGAGATGTCGTACTTCTCTTTTTTTATCATCCTGATGAAAGCAAGTTTCTCACCGAGAGAAGTAAGCCTGTTATCGTTCGACAGGGCGTGCACATCGTTTATCCAGGGGTTATTTACCAGAAGATCCACGTACTCGGGCACGACTACACATGCTATGTAGGAATCCGGGAACTTTTTCTTTATAGCCCTTAAAAAAGGAAACGAAAAAAGAACGTCCCCCATCCAGTTAAGTTCAAAAATAATTATTCTTTCTGATTTATGCATATTTTATGGCGCGTTTCATGCCTCGGCGCCTAGTACCTCTTTATACACTTCGATCGTCTTCTTGACGCTTTTCTCGATGGAAAAGTTTTTCATGGCTTTTTCCCGTGCCGCCTGGGCCAGGCGCTCTCTTAAGGGGCTGTCTTCCGCCAGGCGCAATATGGCTCTACTTAAGGCTTCCGGAGATTTCGGCGGGATCAAAAGACCGTCTTTTTCATGCGTAATAAGCTCGGTAAGCCCACCAACGCTAGTGGCGATACATGCCCTGCCCGAAGCCATCGCTTCCATTAAAGCGAGACCCAAACCCTCATGCACCGACGGCAGAACGAATATGTCCATAAGCGCCAGATACTTATCCAAAGGCTCTCCCCCCGGGGTAAACAAGACTTTCCCCCCGATACCCAGATCCTCAACCTGCTGTTTTAAATGTTTTTCATCCGGACCCTCGCCCACAAAAAGCAGCTGGCATTCATCCTTATTAAGGAAAACGTCCTTAAAGGCGGATACAAGGAACTTATATCCCTTGACAGGTGAAAGCCTGCCTATGGTTCCTATTATCATCGCGCCTTCTTTAATCCCGATGCTCTTCATTAAATCCTGATCTTTCGCTTGCGCACCAGAGGAATGTTTCGCAAGTTCGATACCGTTATAGACTAGGGTCACCCTCTCTTCTCTGAGGCGGAAATCCTCTACCAAATGCTTCCGGACGCTTTCACTTATCGCGATGGTCCGCTCGCCCCAACAAGGCAGTATCCTGCGCGCAAACTTGCGGTACTGAAAAAAACCGTGACACGTGGCGACAAAAGGAACACGGCTGCGCCTTCCCGCCAGATACGCAAGCACTTGCGCGACACGCGTCTGGGCATGTACAAGCTGAAACCCTTCATCCCTGATCAACTTGACAAGAAGCGGCAAAGCTTTCCAGACTTTCAGCCCGAACTCCGATTTGGTCTTTATATCAAGCTTGATATGTCTGATACCTTCAAGCTGCAGCGCCTTCTCAAGGTCTCCGCCGCTTGAAGCGACGGTAACGCTTACGCCTTCGGTTTTCAGGTAACGCGCTAAACTAGCAGTATAGACGCCGATCCCTCCGACGTTAAGATGTGTGGCGAGAAGTAATACCTTCATAATATTAAAAACTTATCGGTCAATAATCTCCATCAATGCGTTAAACGCTTCTTCGGGGCCTATCGATCTCATGCATTTCATCCCTTTCGAACATGTAGGTTTATAGCAGGGCGCGCATTGCATCTTTTTGTTTAATACCTTATAATTTGCAGCCGGGCCTATATGCCTGCGAGGGTCGGTCGGACCGAAAATAGCCACAAAAGGCGTATTGGTAGCGGCTGCTATATGCATAGGAGCGCTATCCCCCGTAAGAAGCGCATCGCAGCGCTCAATAAGACTTGTAAGCTGAGAAATATTCGTCTTTCCCACCGCGTCAATAGGCTTAGCGCTGGTCTTTTGCATAAACTCCAAAACCTCGTCTCTGTCTTCAGCCGAACCCAGAAGAACGACTCTTATGGCTTTCCTGGAAGCCAGCATATCAGCCAGTTCCGCCAGGGGAGCAAGCCCCCAGTTTTTCGTCTGCCAGCGCCTGCTGGCGGAAAGACTGAACGCAACAAGTTTCTGTTTGTCTTTAAGCCAGCTGTTCCTGAGAAAATCCTCCGCCCATGCTTTGTCTTCCTTCTTGGGCCACAGCTTAAGTTTATTTTCGATATTTGTAATACCCAAAAGTCCCAGCACGCACCCCTGGTGCTCCACCGGTCCCAAAGGTTTTTGGGGAAGATTAAGCCTGCGGTTAAGAAGAAAACTCAGCTTAGCGTTCCTGTACCCGTACCTCTCCGGAACGGCGCTTAAAAATGCTAAGAGATGCGTCCTGCGGCTGTTCTGCAGGTCCACTGACATATCAAAGTCTTCTGAACGCAGTTTGCCGGCCAGTCTCAGAAACCCGATTCCCCTGTCCCTGCCGGCAAGATCACATGTGATAATCTCATCTATATAGGGACAGTTATCAAATACTTCCCGGAAGCGCACATCCACAAGCAGCTTTATCGTCGCGTTCGGAAACCTTTTCCTTATGGCAGAGAGTGAAGGTGTGCTGAGTATGACGTCACCAAGCGAACTTATCTTAAAAACAAGTATGTTCCTCGTATTAATAGCCTCGGAATACGCATCGACTGTAAGCGCCATCATGTGCTCCAGGGAATAATGTTCTTCCACGTACTTTCTGGCGTTAAGAGCGACTTCCTCCATGAAAGAGACATCGTCCATATACCGCATGATCTTATCCGCCATGCTGGATGGGTTCATCGCCTGGCATAATAGTCCCGTCTCGCCGTCAATGATATTCTCCGCGACTCCCCCTACATTCGTGGCGACTACCGGGACCCCCCTGGCCTGGGCCTCTATAACGGTCCTGCCGAAAGCTTCCTGCTGTCTGTTTGCCGATACCAACACGTCGAGGTTTGCCATGACATCCGCAACGTCATTAGTGCTATCGGTGAATTTGACTATTTTATCTATCATCAGGCGCCGTATATTAAGTTCTATTTTTTTTATGTATTCTTCCTTGGCGCCGGACCTGTCCCCCATCAATATGACTTCGAGATTGCACCTGCGCCTTGAAATGTACGAGGCGGCTTTCAGAAAATCAAGATGCCCCTTTAGCGGCGTGAAACGGCATATCATGCCTATCCGGAACACTTTACTCTTTCTCTCCAGCGGCGAGATAAACGAAAATTTCTTCAGATCCACCCCTCTCGGAATGATAGTTATCTTGCGCAGTGGAACGCCGAAATTCTCCCTCATATGCCTTGCCATCGTCTCGTTCGCTACGATGACAACTTTGCCCCAGCCCATGACTTTACTCATGAGATGTTTCCTGTACTGGCCGTGCGCAGTGGTTATAAAGACCCTGGAGGTGGCACGTGCAGCAAAATAACCGGTAAGAGCCGGTACCCTGCTTCTTGCATGGACTACTAGTATATTCTCTTTCTTGATTATATGTTTAAGCTTGAAATACGAGTAAAGCATAACGACAGGGTTTTTACTGCCCACGGGAAGACTATAGTGACGCGCTCCCATGGCAGCCAGGTCCTTTTCGAACACACCACCGCCGGAGGCGACCACCGCTTTATGCCCGTTAAGTGTCAGGTGGCGGGCAACTTCCACGGTGCCCTTTTCCACCCCTCCTATATCAAGTTTTGGTACGAGTTGTAAAATATTCATGATAAAAGACCTAGAAGAGCCTCGCCACTTTCTCGTATATCCGCCTGTCATCATCAGGAAGGATAAAAGAGGCCGTTTCGCCTTGCAAACGCGCCGCTTCTCTGGCGATTTCTTCCGCCTTAACACACCTCAGGTACCCTTTTCTCTCAAGATCCCGGGCGAAACTTTCATACTTGGTCTTGCGGGAAGTCTTTTTCTCCGGCATGAAAACCAGGACTTTCCTTCCGCTCGCGACAGCTTCCGAAACCATGGAGATGCTTTCACCCGAGACGATTACGATATCGCTTGCAGCAAGTATCTTCTCAACAGTGCGCTTATCCTCATCGCTTTTACCTGAAACAAACTTCAGGCACCTGGGGTCGTCCCGGAAAGCTTGCGACAAGATGTTTTCAGCCGAATCGCTCGTCCTGCGCGAAGTGGTCACATAATAAACGGCGTCCAGCTCTTGAGAAGCTTCTTTTATTCCGCGCGCCACTAGACGTGTAAGATCCCCGCTGAAAGTAAAATAAGGATTATCTCCTCCGAAAAGAAGTCCTATGCAAATCTTATCCCCTTTTTTCTGGAGATCTCCCCCGCCCTTGTCCCTGAGGGCGTTCATCTCATCCGCCTCAACGAGGTTAGGCGCCAGATCCGTAACAACCATAGACCCGGTCTTTCTGATGCGTTTTCTTGCTGCGTCATGCCTGGGAACCACAATAACATCAAATTGGCGCCGGTTTAAAAACCCCGGATCAAGTACGGTAAGATTATGCGCGTTATTTTCCATCTTAACCAGAATATTAACCGCTGAAAGCACCGAACCGCAGCTTACGATCACATCGGCGTACTTCCTTGAAGCTTCCCGGTAACTTTCCGGCGTAAGAGCGGCTTTAAGGCACCTGAGACATCCGTAACAATTGGGCGTGAAGAAAGCACTTAGCGAATTAAAGACCGTTTTAGCCAATCTGTTTTTGAAACGGATTTTCACGATATCCACTTCCACATCTTCGGGTCTAAAACCCTTGTCCTGGCGATAACGCTTGATCTGTTTAACTGCGGCAAGCGATTGTTTAAGATGCCCCTTGCGGCCGTCATCAAGGACCATGACCTTCTTAACCGGAGTCATCTTCCACCTTTTATGCATCCAAAGCCATTCATCCGGCTGCAGTCTGATATGTTTCTCGAGAAGCCTGTTATACTCACGCATATACGGGATTATGTCTTCATCTTTTTTTATAATCATCGGCTTCTCCAGGACGAGATCTTGATAAGGACCGTCTTTTCTGTGTATAAATGCCGGCAGTATCGTCGCCCCGCTTTTCTGGGCGAAGCGATATGGCCCGACAGCTGTTGATGCGGGCCGTCCAAAAAACTCCACCAGTTTACCGCTAGGCCCCGCATTCTGATCGGCAAGTAATCCCAGACTTTTACCTTCATGTAGAATCCGGAATATCCGTCTTATGTCCATGCCTTTTTGTATAACGATGTTTCCCTTTGATTCACGAAGCCGGTCTAAAAGTCTGCTGAGAGCCTTCATGTTCTGTTCTCTGCCGACAATATATAGCGGGAACCCTTTCATGGCGCTGCACGCGATACTGAGTTCCCAGTTACCAAGATGCGCAGAAACAAGAATCATCCCCTTCGGGTTTTTAGCGGCTTCCGCTATTCTTTCAAAATTGACAACATTCACATACTTCTCTATGTAGCGCTTATCAACCTTTGTCATTGAAAGCAGTTCCGCAAAAACCTCAACAGCTTTTATGTAGGTGTTTTTTGTTATGCGCTTTAACTGGCTGGGGGTCTTTTCTTTATAAAAAGCGGCTTTGAGATTCGCGTAGGTGACATTCCTCCTCCTGCCGCTCAGATAATAAGCTAACCTTCCGAAATTCCTGCCGGCCCACAGGTCAAACCGTATAGGCATTATATGATAAAGCACGTTAAACGCTCTTACTAGCCATAATGCGATCAAGTCCGGCATCAAGAAACTCCTTTCCCTGGATTATGTCTATTGCAATATAAAGAATATAAAGTCTCTCTTCAACGGCTGATAAATCAAAGTTCTTCACTTTTACATAATCTTTACTGGTTGTAATTATCATCTCCGCTTGTGAAGCTTGCTGTAAAATATGATCTATGTCTTTCTGCGAATAACGGTGATGGTCCGTGAAATCGTCTTTAGCGCTGACGAAAGCACCCAGCCCTTCCACCAAAGAAGCAAAATAATCCGCATCTGCTATCCCGCTGAAAAGTGAGACTTTCTTCCCGGAAAGCTCATCTGCCGGATGTATGAGGCCGCTTACATCCTTAAGAAAAACTGCCTTGTGCCGTGTAAGCACAACGGGGGAAGCCGGGGATATCTTCTTAATAAGAGAGAGGACTTCTTCCCTCTCTTTAAGCGCAATTTTATCGGTTTTTGTAAGGACTATTAAATCCGCTCTTTTTATGGAAGAGACCGGTTCCCTCAAAACGCCGCGCGGAAAAAGAAAACCGTTACCAAAAGGGTTCTTGGCCTCCAGAAGAAGAATATTGACGCCGCGCGCGATTCTCCTGTGCTGGAAACCGTCGTCCAAGATAACTATACCAGCGCCTTTAGAAGCGGCCAAACGGGCGTTTCGCACCCTGTCCTGCCCGACAAAAACGGGCACTTCCGCCAGTTCGTCCTTCAGCATTATGCTTTCATCCCTTCCGTACCCCCTTGTAAGTATAGCGGGCCTCTTCCCTTCTTTAACAAGATGATCCGCTAAAAACATGACGAGCGGCGTCTTACCCGTTCCGCCAAGTGTGATGTTCCCGACACTGACGACGGGAATGCCGACTTTATGCTCCCGTCTTATCTTCATGCGCCACGCCAAGTCTACGGCTTTTATCCCCGCAGCATATACCCACGAGAAAAGACGCAAAAACCCTTTTATGATAACATCAAAAAAGCCGTCTCTTTCATCTTTCATGAGCGTGAGCATGTATTTTTTTACCGTATGCGTCATGGGTTTATGTATTTCTTGATCCTCTCGACCGTCTTATCGACAGCCCCGGAGTTAGATTCTATGACTTTTCCGGCCGCTTTTGCCAGGCGTTCACTCTCGGCAGGATCTTTTAGAACCTTTTCACAAACCTCTTTTAAGTGGCTAGAGTCCCTCACCTCCACTGCGGCGCTATGCTCCAGGAACACCTCGGAAACTTCCCTGAAATTGGACATATGCGGCCCGAAGACGATAGGCTTTTGCCACCTGGCCGCTTCTATGGGGTTCTGCCCGCCTTTTCTGGCGAGGCTGCCCCCTATAAAAACAATACTGGCGACGCTGTAAAGATCTTTAAGATGACCTATCGTATCAACAAGAAGAACGTCGCACTTGCCAGAGGCTGCCTCCCCCCCCTTAAGCATCTCCGAAAGGCCGCAAACGGCTAGACCCTTTCCCTCGACAAAAGACTTTATCTCACCGATCCTCTCTATGTGCCTGGGTGCAAGGATAAGCTTGAGACCAGCCATCTTCTCTCTCAAACTTCTGTATATATCGACTACGATGGTTTCCTCGGGGTGATGGGTGCTGCCGGCAACGATGATTTTATCGCCGCCGGTAAACCCCAGTTTTTCTCTGTTTATAAGATCACGCTCCGAGAAAGAAGGCGCCGCTTCATCGAATTTCATGCTGCCTGTTACAGATATCTTACCCGCGGACGCGCCCATATCCCTTATCCTTTCCGCATCCCGGGGCGATTGCATCAAAAAAGAATCTATGTTTTTCAAAATACGTCTTGTGATGAACTTTATCTTTCTGTAGCCGGCAAAAGACTTATCGGATATCCTGCCGTTAACCAGGACGGCGGCTATGCCTCTTTTTGAGAGCTCCACCAGTATGTTCGGCCACAGTTCCGTCTCCACCATCACATAAAGTCTCGGCTCCAGGAGCCTCACGACACGTCTGACTATAAAGCTCATGTCCAGCGGATAATAGAAAAAGGCGTCGATACTGCCTTCTGCGCACCGGCGGATCATCTCGTTTCCCGTCCTGGTAGTCGTTGAAACCACAACGGAGGCATCCGGAAAAACTTTCTTTATCGCGCGTGCCAGTTTCACCGCCACAAGTGCTTCCCCTACGCTTACGGCATGTATCCATACGGGTCTCTTTAAACTTCCGAGCTCCTTCGGGATAAACCCGAACCGCTCTATAAACCCCCTATGAAACTTCCCCCGTAATAAAAGGGATGGGATGTATACGAGACTGAACAAGCAAAAAAACAAATCGTATAATAACCTCATAAAAGCCTATGCGTTCGCTCCTTTACGCTCTGGGATGGGCTTTGGAATACATCTCTCTGATACGCTGCGAACCAAGATGCGTATAGATCTGTGTCGTCGATAAATTCTTATGCCCCAGAAGCTCCTGTACGCTTCTTAAGTCCGCCCCGTTATTAAGCAAGTGTGTCGCAAAAGAATGCCTGATCGAATGGGGGGATATCTTCTCTTCTATGCTGCACTGCTTGACATATTTATCTACAATCCTTCTTACGCTCCTATCCGAAAGCCTCGTACCGTTCTTATTAATAAAAAGCGCGCCGGATGAATCCGTTCTTTCGTTAAGATAACTGCGCAGGGCACGCTGCGCGCAAGAGCCCAAAAGTGCCATCCTCTCTCTTTTTCCCTTGCCCCGGACTTTGATGACACCCGCTATCAAGTCGATGTTGTCCTGGTTCAAGCCGACAAGCTCACTTACGCGTATACCCGCCGAATATAAAACTTCCAGAAGCGCCCTGTCCCTGAGGCCCAGGATACTGTCAAGCTTCGGCGCGGTTACGAGCTTCAGCGTCTTGTCCTTATCAAGAAAGGCCGGGAGCCTTTTGTCAAGTTTCGGCGTGAAAATGCTGTCTGCGGGATTGCGCGAGATATATTTCTCCCTGAAAAGAAACCGGAAAAAAGAACGTATCGCTGCCAGCTTCCTCACAACGGTCCTCTTGGCACAGTCCCTCTTGCGCAGTTCCGCCAGGAAGCGCCGGAGGTCAAGATGCGTAATATCTTTGGGGGATTTCTCTTCCAGAAAGTCCGCCAGTTCCTCAAGATCAGACTTATAATTACGCAAGGTATGCTCTGAATAATTTTTTTCTATATCCAGATAGTTTGAAAATTTTGCAATGAACCGTCTCACTCTAGTTCCTCTTGCTCGCCTCTTTTTTCCTTCTCTTCTTCCACCCCGGAAGGAAGATTTTTTGAAGTATATGTGCACTTCGGATAGTTCGTGCACCCGTAGAACATGCCTCTTTTGGACTTGCGTTCGACAAGATCGCCGCCACAGCCTTCTACCGGACACTTGACACCGGTAGACATGGATTTGGCGTTTTTGCATGTCGGAAAGCCGGAACAGCTAAGAAATCGTCCACGCCTGCCCCATTTTATGACCATGGGCCTGCCGCATTCCCCGCACACTTCATCCGTAGCTATTTCCTGGCGTTTAACGCTCGATATCTTTTCCTTGGCTTTTTCAAGGTTCTTTGTAAAGGGCCCGTAAAAATCCTTAAGCACCTCTAACCTCTCTTTTTCCCCTTCTTCGATCTCGTCGAGTTCCTTCTCCATCTCTGCGGTAAACTCATCATCGACGATACCCGGGAAATTCTCGACTAAAAGCCGGTTGACAAGTTCCCCCAGATCGGTCGGCACTAAACTCCTTCCGCTGCGTTTTATATAATGGCGGTCGATGATCGTCCTGATTATGGGGGCATAAGTAGAGGGTCTGCCTATCCCTTTTTCTTCCAGGTCCTTTACCAAAGAGGCATCGGTATAACGCGGGGGCGGTTTAGTAAAATGCTGCGCAGGCAGAAGCTCCTCAAGAAGGGTCTCTTCTCCCGCCTCCAGAGGCGGTATTTTTGTCATCTCGCCTTCCCCTTCGACAAAACCGCCGTATACGCGCAGGAACCCGTCAAAAATAAGCTGTCCCCCGCCCGCTCGGAATCGATAATCACCCGCATCTATGTTAACGGCCAGAACCGAAAAAAGCGCGCTTGCCATTTGACTGGCAACGAATCTTTTCCATATAAGCTCATACAGTTTCACCTCGTCACTTTTGAGATAACGGGCTACTTCCTCCGGGGGCCTGAGCGGCAACGTCGGCCGTATCGCTTCATGCGCTTCCTGCGCGCCTTTCCTGGATCTATATACAAGCGGTTTTTCGGGACAGTATTTATCCCCGTATTTACCGGTGATAAACCGGCGGACCTCCTCCTGGGCGTCGTTAGATATACGCACTGAATCCGTGCGCATATAAGTGATCAAGCCGACGCTTCCTTCCTCGCCAAGCTCAATACCTTCGTAGAGGCTCTGCGCGGTACGCATCGTCTTGGAAGCCGAGAAGTTCAGTTTATTAAAAGCATCCTGCTGCAGGACAGAAGTGGTATAAGGGGACCGGGGATGGCTCTTTTTGTTCTTCTTGCTTATATCGGTTACGATGAACTTTTCATTTTTTAATCTCTCAATGATCAGGCCCGCACTTTTCTCATCCGGTATATGTATCTTCTCACCCTTGTGTTTCACCAGTTTCGCCTTGAAAGCTTCTTCCTTGCTTAAAGCTTCTTTCTTGTTTAAAAGGGCCTCTATACTCCAGTATTCCTCCGTCTTGAAACTCCTTATGGCGTCTTCCCTCTGGACTATGAGCTTGACGGCCACGGACTGCACCCGTCCGGCACTCAAGCCTCTCGTTACCTTCTTCCAGAGAAGCGGGCTTAACGAGTATCCAACGATCCTGTCGAGAATGCGCCTTGCCTGCTGGGCGTTTACTTTCCGCATATCCAGCTGGCGCGGATGTTTAAAAGCCTCTTTTACCACTTTCTCCGTGATCTCATCGAAACTCACCCTGTATACCTTCAGCTTCCCCTTCTCAAGCTGGTTCTTCAAATGCCAGCATATGGCTTCACCTTCCCTGTCGGGGTCAGCGGCAAGATATATCGCTGTAGCGTCTTTTGCTTCCTTCTTCAGGCTGGCAAGATATTTCTTGCGGCCCTTCATTACGGTATACTCAGGGGTAAACTCATTCTCAAAATCAATGCCCATCTTGGAGGAAGGCAGGTCAATAATATGCCCCATACTGGCAAGCACCTTGTAGTCCTTGCCGAGTATCTTGTTTATAGTTTTTGATTTTGCGGGTGACTCCACAATAACAAGAAACTTTTCTTTTCTCTTAGAAGTTCTTTTTGTCTTTTTCTTTTCTGGCATGATAATTCTTTCCGTTAAATTGATATTTTCTCATTCGCGTTTTCCGCTCCAACGCCATTCATCCCTAGTTCATCAAGTATATCGTCCGCACACATCACGAGCTTCGCGCCGCTCTGTATAAGTAGATTGCTCCCGGTAGCTCCCGGCATATCCGCGCGAGCCGGCACCGCGAACACTTCCCTGCCTTGCTCAAGAGCAAAATCCACGGTTATCATCGCCCCGCTTTTTTTCGCGGCTTCAGCGACCAACACGCCCCTGGACATGCCGCTTATAATCCGGTTACGCCTGGGAAAAGTCCATTTCGAAGCCGTTACGCCTGATGGGTACTCCGTTACGACCGCTCCCTTCTGGCATATATCCGCAAGAAGCCGGCCGGCTTCTTGCGGATATATGTGCCGGAAGGAGCTACCCATGACTGCAACCGTCCTCCCGCCGGCTTTAAGCGCTCCCCTGTGCGCGGCTGAATCTATGCCTCTGGCCATACCGCTTACAACGGTTACCCCCCTCTCTGCAAGATCCGAGGCCAGTCGCTCCGCCATATAACGGCCGTATGCGGAACACTTCCTGGATCCTACTATCGCCACGGCTGTTTCGCTGCTAGATGCCTCCAGCCTGCCCTTGTAGTAAAGAAGTGCGGGCGCATCATATATGTGCCTCAGGCTCACCGGGTAATCTCTACTGCCGTAAGATGCAACTTTTATACCCTCTTTTTCTATATATTCAAGCTCCTTGATAAAAGCCGCATCTTCCCTTGCCTTTCTTATCCTTGCAAAATCACTGAACTTGCCGCCCAGAATATCGTAAAACTCCGGATCCGTCATACTGAAGATCTCTTGAGTACTTCCCGCCTTCTCTAAAAGAGACTTTATTTTTACCACCCCCAGATGCGGCACAAAACTAAGCGCCATGATGTCGCGGCTTCTTTTATCCAATGTTTTCCTCTTTTATCTTGTTCTTTTTGACCATCTCCAGAAATATATCGGTTATTTTCGGGTCAAGTTTCCATCCTCTTTCTTCCCTTATTATTGCTATCGCCTCTTCCCTGGAAAACCCTTTGCGGTAGGGCCTGTCCGCGGTCAGCGCTTCATAGATGTCCACCACGCTCAACAGTCTCGCCTCCAGCGGAATCGCATCGCCTTTAAGCCCCGCGGGATAACCGCTCCCGTTATAATTCTCATGGTGACTCATCATTATGGGGATAATATCCCTCAGGAAATAGAAGAGTTTTGCCACATCAGCACCCCAGATCGGATGTCTTTTTATCTGGGCAAACTCTTTTCTGGTAAGTTTTCCTTTCTTATACAATATCTTCTCATCTACCGCGATCTTGCCGATATCGTGAAGAAGGCAGGCGACTTTGAGTCTTTCGATTCTCTTCTTGCTTATCTTGAGTCTCTTTGCAAGAGCCACGGCAAAAGCCATTACACGGTGCGCATGCTTGGCAGTGTCCGGATCGTTCGAAATCGACGCCTTGAAAAACATGTCTATGGCTTCCCTGTACGCCTCATTGAGCTTTAAAGGAGTAACATTGTGAACGTTGACCCTTTTCGCGGAACATGTTCTTTCACGGCCTATAAACATATAAAAATAGCGGCGTCTTTCCTTGAGCGGTATAGCCGACCAGCAGATGCGCTTCTCAAGCCTCTTAGCTATCATAACGGGCGCATCAAATCTCATAAGCATCTTTTTCCGCTTTATATCGCTGAATATCTTGCTTATTGCGTTTCTTTCAGACTCGGCGATAATACTCTTGATCCAGTCTTTGCCCATGACAGCTTTCTCCGGCAAGCTGAAGGAATCAAGACAGCTGCTGTTGGCAAAAACAATCCTTCCGGAAGAATCGGTGACCATGATAAACGCCTCGACTTTTTCCAGAAGTTTCTCGAAAAACAGCCACCACAAAACAGCACTACGGTCCTCTTTCTCTTTCCTAGTTAGTTTTTTCTTCGTCCTCTTCATCTGTAATCTTAAGTATCCTTTCTATTACGGTTCCTGGTTCCACATTGGTGGTGTCGACGTGAAAATCCGCTTTCGTATAAAAGGGGCGGCGGTACTCCAAAAGATCCTTGATCCTTTTTCCCGGATCCTCAACATTAAGCAGGGGACGATGACCGTGCCCTTCGGTCCTTTCGCATATAGTCTTGATATCCGCCCAGAGGCATATAACTATACCGCTTCTTTTGAGGTTATCCATATTTTCACTCTCCAAGACGACACCGCCGCCGGTGTCTACCACCTGATCTGTCTTCTGTGACACTTCCCTGACGACTTCTTTCTCCAGACTTCTAAAATATGCTTCGCCTTCATCCCTGAATATGTCGCTTATCTTCCTGCCTTCGCGCTCCTCTATAAGATAATCGATGCTGACATATGTCTTGTTCAGTTTCTCAGCCAGAGCCTTGGCAACGGCGGTCTTACCGGTGCCCATGAAACCCACAAGCACTATATTTTTCATCTTTACACCTACATTCCCCCGAGATAATCCATATATGCATTATAATTGCGCCTTACTTCCGGGATAGAGTCTCCGCCGAACTTCTCCAGAAAAGCGGAAGCTATTTCAAAGGCGACTGCCGCTTCCGCAACAACTCCGCAGGCGGGAACAGCTGTCACGTCAGCGCGTTCCGTGGCGGCTTTACTCGCCTTTTTGGTACTGATGTCAACCGACTTTAAAGGCGCGGCCAGAGTAGCGATTGGTTTCATGAAGCCCGTAACGGTTACGTCGGAAGAGTTTGTCACGCCGCCTTCGAGGCCGCCGGCATTGTTGGATGACCTGGTGAAGATTCTCTTCTTGCTGTCATAGCTTATCTCGTCGTGGGTTTCGGACCCTTTCATGCCGCTGGAGGCTATACCGCTACCGATAGAGACTGCCTTAACCGCGGGTACTGACATGACTGCACGCGCCAAAGCACCGTCAAGCCTCCTGTCCCACTGCGCATAACTGCCTAGTCCTGCAGGAACGCCTCTTGCAATCACCTGGAAAGATCCGCCAAGAGTATCACCCGCCTTCTTCGCTTTGTCTATTTCCCCGCGCATCTTCTGTGCCGCTTTCTTGTCGACGCATCTAAGGTCAGATGCGTCCGAAAGTTTCTCGATCTGGTCAAACGAAAGACCGCCCACATCAGCCTGTACCCCGCCCAGCATGATGACGTGACTGGTAAGGCGTATACCAAACTCTCTTAAAAAGAGCCGCGTCACCGCCCCTACCGCCACGCGCGCTGCCGTCTCCCGCGCGCTTGCCCTCTCAAGGACGCTTCTTGCGTCTTTAAGGGCGTATTTCTGGACGCCGGCCAGATCCGCATGTCCGGGTCTTGGACACTTAACGTCAGGAAGTTCATCTATCTTATAATCTTTGTTATAGACGATCATCCCGATGGGGCTGCCTATGGTCTCGCCTCTGCGGCACCCGCCTATAATCTCGACTTTATCCTTTTCGATAGCCATGCGTCCGCCCCTGCCGTATCCGACCATACGCCTCTCAAGGTGTCTATTGATAAAGTCCTCTTCGATCTTAAGACGGGAGGGCATACCGTCCAGAATCGCCATGATGCCTTTACCGTGTGACTCTCCTGCAGTCATGTAACGTAACATGTTTAGCTCCTTTTTTTTATGATGAATCTCCACGGACTTACGTCCGTGGTCTTATCTTTTTGGCCTGTTGGCGTCGCAACTTCTCGAGATGTGTCTTCACACCCGTGGTGTTCCTTGCCCCAAACACCTCTTCATTACATTAGAGATTCATGGTGAGCAAGCGAAGCGCGCCGAACCATAAATTTAAATTCTATTAATGCACTATCGAGCTGCAAAACAGATAGCTGAGAACACCTTTACCGTACAATAGACTTATAAGCGCCGCCAGCGAAAGATACGGCCCGTAAGGTATGATCTCCTTATGGAATTTCAGTTTCATGAATATCCCGACACCGGAACCGAACACGGGCGCCAGGAAAAAAGTGAGTAAAACCAATTTCCACCCCAAAAAAGCTCCTATCATGGTCATAAGCTTTACATCTCCCCCGCCAAGCGCTTCCTTACGGAATATCCACTCTCCCACGACTCCAAGAACAAGCATGCTCGCCCCGCCTGACAGAGCGCCTAAAAGCGAGTTTATAAACGACTCGATCATTTTACCGGAAGCATCCAGCCTGAAAAGCGTAAAGAGTATTATACCGACAAAGATCCCTGGGATACTTATGACATCCGGTATCTCATGATGCTCTATATCGATGACCGTCATGGTAATAAGAGCGCACGCAAACAGCCAGTAGATAAAAAATGGGACTGTCGGCAAGCCGGAAGCGGATGAAAAATAAAATAAAAGCACCACGCCTATAAGGGCAGTCGCCAGCTCTACCAGAAAATATCTTATCGGTATGGGCCTGGAACAGTTCCGGCACCTGCCTTTAAGAAGCAGGAAGCTTATAAGAGGCACATTATCAAACCACCCGATAGGTTTTTCACAGAAAAGACAGAAAGAACGGGGGCTCACGATAGATTTTCCTAGGGGTATCCTGTAGATGCAGACATTCAGGAAACTCCCTATAATCGCGCCGAATATGAATATGATCACATACCCCATCTATATCCTTCCGAGTTCTTTCTTTATGGCAAGCCTCATGACTTTTCTGGTATCTTTAAGGGAACACTCCGTCCAGATATTAAAAGCCAAAGCTCCCTGATTAACCAGCATACCCACGCCGCCTACCGCAACGAGTCCTTTTCTGCGGGCGATATCGACAAGCCTGGTCTCTTTGGCATAGACCAGATCATAGAGCACCATCCCCTCCCTAAGATAATTCTCTGCTATAGGCAGCGGATCTTCCATGTTTATCCCAAGAGGTGTTGCGTTTACCACCAGGTCACAATTAGCGAATTTCTCGGGCAAATCGTCAGGATCGACTTCAAACAGTATCTCTTCGGTAAAATTGTCCTCGAAAACTTTTTTTAGAGCCTCCAGCTTCGCATCATCCACATCATATACGTTTATGCTTTTGGGCCGATTCTTACCAAGCATCGCCAGATACAGGCTTATAGCCCGTCCGGCGCCGCCTGAGCCGATGATAAAAATATCCTTTCCGCGCGGATTGAATCCGGCATCTTCAAGCAAAGATTCGTAAAAACCCGCACCGTCAGTATTAAACGCCTCGATGACTGAAGAGCCGATCTTCACGGTATTTATCGCACCGAGAACTTTTGCCACTTTATCTATTGAAGAATCCTTGCGCCTCTCCAATAGTTCCTTAACCCTTATCTTGTAAGGGACAGTGACATTGATACCGCTTACCTTCCCGGCGAAGACCGTATCTTTGAAGAAACTTTCCAGGTCTTTTTCTTCAATATCAAATAGTTTATATTCAGCGGGTATCTTGAAATGCTTGAAAGCGGCGTTATGCATAGCGGGAGACAAAGAATAGCTTATTTTCTTTCCTAGAAGCCCGTAAACTTTTTTATTTTCCGTGTCATTTCCCATAACGTCTTATAAAGTGACTTTACCCTTCTCCCCCTTAGAGACCATTATCTGAGTTTTTTCTTCCTGAGCGCAAGATGGTTAACGGCGTTCACATAAGCAAGCACGCTTGCCTCTATGACATCCGTGCTTGAACCCCTGCCTACAACCATATCGCCCTTAAAAGCGATCTTCACGTTAGCTTCTCCAAGAGCGTCTTTACCCGCAGTCACGGCATTGACTTTATAATCCACAAGCCTTCCCTTTAATCCGATGGCCTTATCGATCGTCTTGAAGCAGGCGTCTATGGGACCGTCACCGGTAGCGGTGGCGTTTATCTTCTTGCTGCCGTCAGCCAGCTCTACACTGGCCACGGGTCTTATCTTATTGCCGCTTGTCACCTGGAAGTTAAGAAGCTTGTACTTCTCAGGGATAGTCGCCAGTTCATCCTCGACGATCGTCGCCAGATCCTCATCGAATATCTTGTTTTTCTTGTCAGCAAGCTGCTTGAACCGAAGAAAAGCCTGATCCAGTTCCTTCCCGGAAAGAGTGTACCCCAGCTTTTTAAGCCTCGCTGAAAAAGCATGCCTCCCGGAAAGCTTGCCCAGAACTATCCTGCTTCCTTCAAATCCCACATCCTGGGGCCTGATAATCTCATAAGTGACTCTTTTTTTCATGACGCCGTCCTGATGTATGCCGGACTCATGGCTGAAAGCGTTTTCACCGATTATAGCCTTGTTCGGCTGAACGGGTATACCGGTAAGTTTACTTACAAGTTTACTTGTCTTATAAAGTTCCTTTGTGCGGATGCCGGTCGTGAATCCTCTGAAGATATCCTTACGCATCACGATACCCATTACGATCTCTTCTAAAGAAGCGTTCCCGGCCCTTTCGCCCAGACCGTTAATGGTGCACTCTACCTGCCCGGCACCGTTCAGTACGGCCGCCAAAGAGTTACTCACCCCAAGACCAAGATCGTTATGGCAGTGAACGCTTATAACGGCTTTGTTAATATTAGGCACGGTCTCTTTAAGACGCTTTATGATCCCGCCGAACTCCTGGGGGACCGAATACCCCACGGTATCAGGGATGTTTACGGTCCTGGCACCTGCGTCTATGACAGCTTCTACAACCTGCGCAAGAAAATCAGGTTCCGTACGTGAAGCGTCTTCCGGTGAAAACTCTATATCGGGGAGTTTGCGCCTGGCGTACCTGACCGCTTCCACGGAAGTCTTAAGTATCTCGCTCTTGGCTTTCTTCAGCTTGTACTCTCTGTGTATTTTACTGGTCGCAAGAAAGACATGTATCCTCGGCTTCTTCGCTTTTTTAAGCGCCGCGTAAGCATCGTCTATGTCCCTCTTAGTGGCCCTGGCAAGACCGCATATTATGGGGCGCTTGATGTGCTTACTGACAGTTCTTACGGCCTCAAGGTCTCCCGGGGAAGTGCGTGGAAAGCCCGCCTCTATGACGTCAACTCCAAGCTCTTCAAGCTGAAAAGCTATTTTAAGTTTTTCGTTAACGGTTAGAGACGCCCCCGGCGTCTGTTCCCCGTCCCTTAAGGTCGTGTCGAATATGATTATTTTGTCTTTCTTCATGAGTGGCCCTCTTTTTCTCTATAGGTACATTATTCCATCCACGGCATCATGCTACGAAGTTCTTTGCCGATTTTCTCTATTTTATGCTCTTTCTCCTCTTCCGTGATCCTGTTATAATTGGGCCGCCCCTCTTCGTTCTCCTTTATCCATTCCTTTGCGAAACTCCCCGACTGGATCTCGGACAGGATCTTTTTCATCTCTTCACGCGTCTTTTTATTTATGATCCTTTTGCCTCTGGTGATATCACCGTACTCGGCCGTGTCGGAGACTCTTTTCCTCATGCCGTAAATACCGGTCTTGTAGATAAGATCGGTTATGAGTTTAAGCTCATGAAGACACTCAAAATAAGCGATCTCAGGCTGGTATCCCGCCTCCACCAGAGTGTCAAAACCGGCCTTTATCAGTTCCGACGTGCCGCCGCAAAGCACTGCCTGCTCGCCGAAAAGGTCCGTCTCCGTCTCTTCCTTGAAAGTAGTCTCGATAACGCCGGCTCTAGTCCCGCCTATAGCTTTGGCATACGCAAGAGCCTTGTCTTTGGCCTTGCCGCTAAAATCCTGGAAAACGGCGATAAGGGACGGTACGCCTTTACCCTGCTCGTACATCTCTCGTACCAATGCCCCGGGCCCCTTGGGAGCAACCATAAAAACATCCACATCCTTAGGCGGCACGATCTGCTTGAAATGAATATTAAACCCGTGCGAAAAAACAAGCGATTTTCCTTTCGACAGGTTGGGTTCAATGGCTTTTTTATAAACAGCCGCCTGTACGTGGTCCTGCGTAAGTATCTGTATGATATCAGCTTCTTCCGCCGCTTCTTCCGCGGAAAGCACGCTGAATCCGTCCTCCTGGGCCTGTTTATAATTAGCCGTCCCCTCGAGTTCGCTGACAAGGACGTTTATACCGCTATCCCTGAGGTTAAGCGCCTGTCCCCGGCCCTGTATCCCGTAGCCTATGATGGCTACTTTTAAACCTTTGATAAAATCCAAACTTGCATCTTTGTCATAATACATCTTTGCCATTTGTCTCTCCTCCTGTTATTATTGGCGCAACTTAACTGGCTCCATCTGATTTTAAGGCTATCTTGCCGGTCCTTACGATCTCCAGGATGCCGTAAGGACGCAATAGTTCCATAAGCGCTTTTATCCTGTGCTCATCCCCGGACTCCTCTACGGTGACAAACTTTTTGCCTATATCGATTATCTCGGCTCCCGTGGAATCGACGATTCTCACGATTTTTTCGCGCACCTTTGTATTGTCCGTTTTCACCTTTATCAGGATGAGTTCCCTGTCTACGTATTCTCCTCCCGTAAGGTCCTCCACCCTGATGACATCAACGAGCTTGTTAAGCTGTTTTTTCACCTGCTCCAGTATCTTTTCGTCGGCGTCCACCACTATCGTCATACGCGAGACGTTATGATCCTCAGTCTCTCCCACAGCCAGGGAATCTATATTAAATCCGCGGGCGCTAAAGAGACCCGCCACCCTGGCCAGAACGCCGAACTTGTTCTCCACTAAAGCCGATATCACGAATTTACTCATGTTCTTCTCCTTGTAATAAGATTTTTTCAGATGAATCTCCACGGGCTTACGTCCGTCCTTTCATCTCTTTCGCCTCGTGGCGTCACAACTTCTCGAGATGCGCCTTCACACCCGTGGTGTTCCTTGCCCCAAGCACCTCTTCATTTCATTAGAGATTCATGGTGAGCAAGCGAAGCGCGCCGAACCATAAGGCTACGCCAGCCCATGCAGCATCTCGCTTATGGATTTACCCGCCGGCACCATGGGATAGACGTTCTCTTCTCTTTCGATTATAAAATCCAGAATGACCGGCCCTTTGGCTTTGATCGCGGTCTTAAGGGCTTTTTTAACTTCACTCTTTTTGGTCACTCTTATGCCTTGGGCTCCGTAACTTTCAGCAAGTTTCACGAAATCCGGACACATGGTGCAGTTTCCGTCAGTCAAAGGAGTCCATGCGTAACGCTTCTGATAAAACAGCTCCTGCCACTGACGCACCATACCCAGATAACCGTTGTTGAGTATAACTATGATAACGGGTATCTTTCCCATGACGGCTGTAGCCAGTTCCTGGATATTCATCTGGATACTGCCGTCACCGGCTATGTCAAAAACGATCGAGCCGGGTTTACCGACCTTAGCGCCGATAGCCGCGGGAAACCCGTACCCCATAGTACCCAATCCGCCGCTTGATATCCAAGTCCTGGGCTTGGTATAGGTATAGTACTGCGCCGCCCACATCTGGTTCTGACCGACCTCAGTCGAGATAATAACATCTTTGTCTTTAGTAAGCTCATAGATCTCCTCGATAATATACTGGGGACGGAGTTTCTTGTCAGACGCATATTTAAGAGGAAGCTGCCTCTTCCAGCTGTTAATAGTTTTATGCCAGGCGGCGTAAGGTTTTTTCTTAACGTGTTTTACAAGTTCCTTCAGCACCGTCTTGGCGTCCCCGATGACGGGAATGTCTACCTGCACGTTTTTACTCACGCTGGACGGATCGATGTCTATATGCACTATTGTAGCGGTAGGCGCAAAGTCGTCTATCCTGCCGGTAACCCTGTCGTCAAACCTGGCGCCGATAGCGATGATAAGATCAGAATCCTGCACCGCATGATTGGCGTAAGCCGTCCCATGCATACCCAGCATACCCAGACTTAAAGAATCATCTTCCGGGAAAGTCCCCAGCCCCATCAAAGTGGTAGTAACGGGTATATTGCTCTTGCGGGCAAACGCCGTAAGTTCCGCGCTGGCACCTGAAAGTATTATCCCTCCGCCGGCGTAGATAATGGGGCTGTCGCTTTTCTCGATCGCCTTGGCTATCTTTTTTATCTGGCCGATGTGTCCCTTATAAGTCGGTTTATACCCTTTAAGCGTGACCTCTTTAGGATATTTAAATTCCGCCGTATCCAGCTGGACGTCCACCGGAAGATCTATTAAAACAGGTCCGGGTCTGCCGGTTCTGGCGATATGAAAAGCTTCCTTGACCACCTGCGCAAGTTCCTTTATGTCTTTCACGAGGTAATTATGTTTTGTAATGGGCCGCGTAATACCGACCATATCAGCTTCCTGGAAAGCGTCGTTACCGATAAGGCTCGACTTGACCTGCCCGGTAATAGCGACTATGGGAATAGAATCCATGTTCGCCGTAGCTATTCCGGTGACAAGATTGGTCGCACCGGGCCCTGAGGTAGCTACGCACACTCCCACCTCGCCTGTCGCGCGGGCATACCCGTCAGCCGCATGTATAGCGCCCTGCTCATGACGCACAAGATGAAACGTTATGTCTTTGACGCCGTACATCTTGTCACCCAGAGGTATTACCGAACCGCCGGGATATCCGAAGATATGCTTAACCCCTTCAGCCCTTAGACTTTGTATTAATATTTCCGCACCAGTGATCTTAGCCATTTTACCTCTCCCCTATATTATTAATTATCATTTCCTATATGTGCCCCACTTTCAAAATGCGTTTTATAATATAACATAACGCCCGTTTTTGTCAAGGATTGAGCTAGCCTCTTATATTAGAGACACTTTTTCTTGCATTTTACCCATGCACCAGAAGGCCACGCCCGTAAGGGCGTGGATAAATGGCCTTCGGTGCAGTCTTTCCGCTTGACGGAAAGACTGAAACTGTGGATGCCATGGACGTTAGCCCATGGAGCTTCACTTTCAAAAAAATGCAAAATTTTTTCAGTCTTCTGTTTCAACTTTTGTAAATGCGGGGGACCCTGTCCGTCACCGAGGACAGAATCTCATAAGGAATGGTCCCGGAAAGTTTGGCGATCTTCTCGATCAGGATCTCAGAATCTCCCTGCCGGCCTATCAGGACGACTTCATCTCCGACTTCTGCGTTCTCGACATTGCCGACATCCAAAAGCGTCTGGTCCATAGTGACTATCCCGGCGACTTTGACGTATTTGCCGTTAAGAAGCGCCTCTGCCTTATTGGAAAGTATCCTGCCATATCCATCGGCATAACCTATGGGGATCGTGGCTATTTTTGTGCGTTTCTGCGTGATATAAGTCCTTCCGTAGCTTATAGACCTGCCGGGAGGCGTCTCTTTAAGATGCACTATCCGCGTCTTTAAGTTCATGACCGGTTTCAGCTTAAAGCTAGTGCGAAAGCTCTCTTTGGGGTACACTCCGTAGAGAAGGATACCTGTTCTAACCAGGTTTAAATGTGACTTTTTCCAGTCTACTACCGCGATACTGTTAGCTGCATGCTTATACTTTGCTTTAATCCCGGCGCCCTCCATATCACCGAGAACTTTCTCAAAAAAACTTATCTGTTGATTCGTTATGAGTTTATCCCGCGCAGCCGAAGAAAAATGGGTGTATACGCCCTCGGAGTCTATTTCTTTTCTGGAATGGACTTCTTTTATAAACTCGATAGCTTCCTCGTGCCATACTCCGATGCGTCCCATACCCGTATCCACTTTGATGTGCACTTTGGGCCTCTTATCAAATTCTTTAGCCAGTTTGCTAAGTATCTCCAAGAGCCTCTTATCACATAAGGTAAGTGTAATGTCACCGGCGACCGCCGCTTTTGCTTCTTCTTCAAGAACCGAACCCAAGACCAGTACAGGTGTTTTTATGCCGGAAGACCTGAGCGCCAGGGCCTCATCGACTGTAGCTACACCTAGATAATCGACACCTTCCTCGACTAACGCGCGGCTCACTTCTAAAAGCCCGTGACCATAAGCGTTTGCCTTGACGACAGCCATGACAGCCACTTTCCCGTCAATAAACCGCCGGACGCATCCCAGGTTGAATTTGACGGCAGCCAGGTCTATCTCCGCCCATGTGGGCCTGTAGCTTTTATTATTCATATTATTTTCTCTTTATGATATTGCATTCCTTTGAATGAAGATACAACGGGTCTATTGTTTCCGGATCAGCTGTGCCTCTTACGGATCTTTCAAGCCCTAAAGTCGCGATATCTACGGCTCTAGGATACCAGTCCGTTTCCAGGCTATAACTCGCTAAGCGGGAAGAGTCCAGTTTTTCTTTATATTTCGGGACGCCGCTACCGAAGAAAAAAACCTCTTTATCCAAAGTCTCCAGAAAGTCATCGACTTCCGTTAAAAGATAATCCGTGCTTCTTTCAACCGTCCCCCCGGAGCGGTCGTAGATACAAGTATATACTTTTTCCTTATGCGCATCAAGTAACGGAGCGATGCGGCTGCCTTCGGCTTTCCTGGCTGCGGGGCTTAGCGCGATCGCATCCATGGTAGGCACTCCCATCACCCTGCTGCCCAAAACTATCGCAAGCCCTTTTACCGTGCCCATCGCTATGCGCAGGCCCGTAAACGACCCGGGGCCGAGCCCCACACACACCAGTTCAATATCGCCGGCTCTCCAAGCTTCTCTCTCTAGCATATCTTTTATTGTGGGGATGAGTATTCCGCTGTGGCGCACGCCCGCGTCCTCATGGAATGAACTCACTACGCGTCTATCCTCAAGAAGCGCTATTGATAAAAACTTTGTCGATGTGTCAAATGCAAGTGTTTTCATATTAAAAACCATCCAGCTTCGCCGCAAGACGCTCTCCCACGCCTTTAAACTCCAGGCGCCTTTTATCCCCATCATGATACGAGATCTTGACTAAGAGGTATTCCTCAGGCAATATATCGGGCAGTTTATCCGCCCATTCGACGACGGTGATCCCCGTATTATAAAAATATCTTTCATAGTCCAGAGTGTCGCAGAAACTCTTCTGATCCAGCCGGTATACATCAAAATGATAGAGACTCTTCTCTCCGGTATATTCTTTCAGGACGACAAAAGAGGGACTGTTTACATACGTGTAGTCTTCCACTCCCAGCCCCTTGGCCAGACCTTTCACGAACATGGTCTTTCCGGAACCCAGCTCGCCTACCAAAGCGACAAAGTCCCCCTCATCCAGCCGTTTCGCAAGCCGCGAAGCCACATCCACAGTCTCCTCCGGGGAACGAGTTATTATGTTTTTCATGATGTTTTACCCTGAAAAATAAATACAGATATTCTCTAATTCTTGCTTTTTTAGGCTGCTCTAAAGATGCCTGAAGCCTTCCTTCTTCAAGGGGGTTTCGTTACCCTCTTTACCTATAAGAATAAGACCCTCATTTTTAGACGTGATCTCGCCGATAACAAAATACGGGCTTTTTTCTTTACGTTTTCTTGCGCTTAAAAAAAGCTTTCTTGCTTCTTTGACCGGCATGGTAAAAAGTAGCTCAAAACTCTCCCCATAATAAAGCGCATCCTTAAGCGAAAGTCCTCTTGCAAGCGGGACAGCGCTTTCGTATAACCTGCACCCTACCCTGCTTTCGGACGAGATGCGTGAAACATCCAAAGCTATACCGTCAGAGACGTCTATCATGGAACTAACCCTATAGTGATCTGCAAGGAACTGCGCTTCTTTTACTCTGGGCTCGAAGTCCAGGTGTCTCTTCCTACCGTCTCTCACCGGACCCGTGATCAGTATAAGATCCCCTTTCCTGGCGCCGTTTCGTTTAAGAAGATTTTTTCTCGCTACAATCCCCATGATAGAGACATCGATAAGAAGCTTGCTGGATTTATTGGTGTCTCCTCCTACGACTTTCACTCCATATTTTTTGCAAATCTCAAAAATACCGTCATATATTTTTCCTACCGCGCGTTCTTTCATCTTAGAAGGGATGCCTATAGTGACGGTAATATATTTCGGCACGCCTCCCATAGCGGCGATATCGCTTATATTAACCGCAACGGCCTTATGCCCGATTTTCTTATAGGATGCTTTCTTTAATTTAAAGTGGGTGTCTTCCACAAGCATGTCAGTCGCCCAGAGAAGATAATGCCCTTTATCGTACCCTAATACAGCGCAGTCATCGCCTATCCCGGTTTCTACCTTCTTGCCGGGCTTACCTGCACGTTTTCGTATCCAGTCGACGAGCTTGAGTTCCTTCATGCTTTACCCGCCCTCTTTATTTTCTTCCGGTTCGGTTTTACTATGATCCCGCGTTCAGTGATAAAAGCCGTGATAAGTTTCGCCGGTGTCACGTCAAAAGCGGGATTAAACGCCTCTATATCTTTCGGGGTTATATATCGGCCATTTATCTTTTTGACTTCCTCCAACGATCTTTCCTCTATGGGGATACTACTGCCATCAGCAAGCGAAAGGTCAAATGTCGAGTGAGGAGCCGCCACATAAAAAGGCACCTTGTGATAATCGGCAAGCACCGCAAGGCTGTAAGTGCCTATCTTATTAGCGGTATCCCCGTTGGCGGCGATCCTGTCCGCTCCTACCACCACACAACCGATTTTTCCTTTTGCCATAAGCGAAGCCGCCATGTTATCGCATATTAAAGTGGCGGGAATCCTCTGGCGGCGAAGCTCCCATGCAGTCAGACGCGCGCCTTGCAAGAGAGGGCGCGTTTCATCTACATAGACGCGGCGCACTTTCCCCCGCGAAGAAAAAATCACTCCAAGTGCCGTCCCATACCCGCCTGTCGCAAGCGATCCCGCATTACAGTGGGTAAGGACGTTCATTTTTCTTCTTAAAAGCTTCTTGCCGTTTTCGCCTATCTGACGGCACATCTCTACATCTTCCGCCAATATGGCGTGCGCTTCTTTTAAAAGAAGCGCTTTGACTTCTTTAAGGGGTTTATCCTTATTGCGCCCGGCGGCTCTCTCCATTCTTTCCAATGCCCAGAAGAGGTTGCGCGCTGTGGGACGTGAGCCGGCAATATATTTGGAGACTTTCTTTAACTCTTTATTGAAACTTTTAAAGTCTTTCGCGCGGCTCGTTCGCACGCCCAGATAGACCCCGTAAGAAGCAGCGACGCCTATCGCGGGCGCGCCTCTAATTTTCATCTTTTTGATCGCCTCATATATATCTTCGGCGCTTTTACATGCAACGTAAACCGTCTTAGCCGGAAGAAGCCGCTGGTCTATGAGTTCCGCTTTACCCGTCTTCCAGCGTATTGTATCGTATCTCATGTTTTCTCCTTAGGTGCCTACGCCTCTTGCGATGAATACCAAAAGGACCATCCCTACATTGTGAACAATATGCACCGACATGGAAGAGACGAGTGACCCCGTTTTCTCATAAACGTAGGCCAAGAGTAGCCCAAGCACCATTATCGGCACAAACCCCACTATATGCGCGTGCAGAAAAGCAAATATCGCGGAAGTGACCATCATGGCGGCGAATATGCCCATTTTCTCCCTTATGGCTTTATACATGAAACCCCGGAAAAATATCTCTTCCGCAATCGGCCCGAAAATAGCGGCAAACATCGTCGAAAGCCAAAGGATGGAGGTCGCTTTCTCCTTCAGAAAAACCTCCACGATAGGCTGAACGGGAGGCTGGTACCTGATAAACTTGGTTATGTAAAAAGTAGCTATCATTATGGCTAGGAGTATGGGCACGATCGTCACATACCCCGTAATCCCCAGAAAAACGCTTTTACTGAAGCCCTTTAAAGTAAGTCCCAGAGCCTTGGCACTCTGCCCGTGTTTTTTTATGACAAAGTACAGTATGACACTTATACCCACGACGTTTATGACCGCGGTATTAAAGACCATACGGAAATTCTCGTTGTAAAGAAGGGGGAAGCTCTTCATCGCAAACGACTGCAGGATGACAAAAAGATACCCCCCGGAAAGAAATATAAGCGTCACCCGCACGATATCGGCGATCGTCCACCGGGGAGTTTCTTTTTCGACTATTTCGATATCAAGCTTCTCTTTTTTCGCCCACCTCTTGAGGAAATACGCATCGAGGATCATACCTACAAGGATTATAAAAAGGATGAGAAGGTTAAGCATCCCCAGGAAGAAATAGAGTATCGGCTTCTCCTTTGCCAGCGCAAGCAGCTTCTCCTGACGTGCCTTTATCTCCTCCTCGCTCAAAAGCGGTTCTTTCCCGGGAGGAGCTTCTTTTTTTACCTCTACAGCTTCCGGGGTTGTGGTAACTTCTCTCTGGGCTTTTTCGATCCGTTCCCCGATAGTAGCGATAATATTTATCCCGATAATAAAAATCAGAAGGAAAACATAGAGTCTGTTGTCACGCACTATACTAGAGAGTTTCCGCATAGATAAACTACCCCACTGCTCCTTCATGCCTTAACCGGAAAAGGGCACCTCGCGCTTCAACCATCTTCCGGCATTCCTCGACTGCTTCCTCGCCTATAATATCAAGGCACGTCACTTCAACCTCTATTTTGTCCTCCCTGCATTCTGCAATGAAATCAAGAATAGCTTTATAGGCGCGTCTTCCGAAGACCGACCGGCACAGGCGGTCATAACCTTCTTCGTTTGGCGCGTTCAGGCTTACGGAAACCCTGTCAACAAGTCCTTTGAGTTCGCTGCTAATGCGTCTTTCGCTTATGAGGTTACCCTCGCCGTTGGTTGTAAGCCTTACCTTTGTGCCTTTTTCTTTTACGTAAGAGGCGACTTTCTTGATCGCTTCAAGACGCAGTGTCGGCTCACCGTACCCGCAGAAGACTACCTCGTTATAACCCGACACATCACCCATCGCTTCTATTATCTCACTGGAGGCGGGCTCCGCGTTAAGTTTAAGGTTATGTCCCTTCGCATAATTGGAATACTGACGCGTACAGAACGCGCATCTATTGGTGCACCTGTTGGTGATATTTAGATACAGGGAGTTTCTGATGGGGTAAGCTATAGCGGGCTTCTCTTCTATACCAAGATGGAAAAGCTGGTTCGCATTATGCGTGGTGATCCTTGCGATGTCACTGGTACTCAATCTATAAATACCGCTATAAGTCTCAAGAAGATATTTGACATATCCGGGTTCGTTCCGTTTGCCCCTGGAAGGCTCCGGGGTAATATAAGGCGAATCCGTCTCTAAAAGTAGCCTCTCGGGGGGGACTCTTTTTACTATCTTGCGTAGTTCCTCAGCTTTTTCGAACGTTATATTCCCCGCAAAAGAGATATACATCCCCCGCGAAAGCATCTCTTCCAGAAAAGCCGGCGGCTTTGACGAATAACAGTGCATGACTCCTTTCGCCTGAGGCATGACTTCTGAAAGTATCTCCAGAAAATCTCCGTCGGCGTCACGGTTATGAAGTATTGCCGGTAGTTCAAGCTCGTTTGCAATAGAGAGGAGCCTGCGAAAAAGCTTCCTCTGGTTTTCTTTCTTTGAATATCCTTTAAAATAATCAAGTCCTATCTCGCCGATAGCAACGATTTTATCCGAGTTGACGGCTAAGTCCCTTATGCGTGCAATATCATTATCCCCTACTTTATCGGCTTCGTGCGGATGAATGCCTGCCGCGGAAAACACACCGGGGTACGCCGCGGCAAGTTTTACCGCCTTCTCGCTGCTGGCGGCGCTGGTGCCCGGGACGATCACGCGGATGACGCCGCTTTCCGCGGCCCTTCCTAAAACTTCGTCCAGATCATTTTTATAATCCGGAAAATCCAAATGCGAATGCGTGTCTACCAGTCTCATTTTAACCCTTCGATTCCTTCCGCTTTAAGAAGTTTTCGTTTTTTTCTTACGCCTTTTGAATATCCCCCTATAGCCCCGTCGGAAGCGATGACCCTGTGGCAAGGCACGTCCGGCGCGTACGGATTGGCCGAAAGAGCCCTTCCCGCGGCCCTGGCAGATGCGGGTGAACCCGCTTTTCCGGCTACCTGGGCATAGGTGAGGACCTTGCCTTTGGGGATATCTAAAGTAACTAAAAGAACTTTTTTCTGAAAATTCGTAAGGTGCGGATTATTTTTGATCCTTCTGCGGTATATGTCTTTCCTGCCCATATATATTTATTGTATCCTCGGGAAAAGAGGCCCCCGCTTGGCTACTTTGACACCGCTCGGAAAAGCCTTCCAACCGGGCGTTCCCGGACCTTTACTTCCGGCGGCGCTTATCTCCTTCACGCGTGCTTCTTTCTCGACGGCACCCCCTAAAGCAAGCTGATCCCACATCGCCTGCGCCGTATGCGGCATAAACGGATATAAGGCGATGGCGCTCGTCCTTAACACTTCCAGGAGGTCCAGAATGATGAGTTTTATCGAAGCGGTATCGCCCGCTTTCGAATACACCCAGGGCGCCGACTCCTCAATGTACTTGTTGGCTTTTCCCGCAACCTTCATGATATCATCAAGAGATTCTTTAAGAAGAAGCTCGGGAGTAGTCATCTTTTTATGGACTGCCGGAAAAAGTTTCGAGACGGCTTCCTGAAGAGAAGCGCTGCGCTCCTTTTGCGCCTCATCCGCCCCTTCTTTCGGTTCCTCGGGCGATATGCCGCCGAAATATTTCTCGACCATGGTAAGCGTCCTGTTTAAAAGGTTGCCTAAGTCGTTAGCCAGGTCACTGTTATACATCGTCACCAAAGCATCTTCGCTGAAAGTGCCGTCCAACCCCAGGCTTACCGCTTTTATCAGGAAGTATCTCACCGGGTCGATCCCATATTTAGCGACAAGCTTAACCGGGTCGATCACGTTGCCTTTTGATTTTGACATCTTCTCATCCCCCATCTTCCACCAGCCGTGAGCGAAGATGGTCTTGGGAAGAGCGAGTTTCATGCTTTTAAGCATTATCGGCCAGTATACCGCGTGATGGCGGATGATGTCTTTGGCGATCATATGAAAATCAGCGGGCCAGAACTCATCAAAGGCGCCTTTCTCCCGGATGCCCGAAGCGTAATTAATAAGCGCGTCGAACCATACGTAGACGACGTAATCCTTGTCAAACGGTATCTCGACTCCCCACGGAGACCTTGTTTTAGGACGTGATATGCACAGGTCCGTAAGATCCTCCCGCAAAAAGCCGAGGACTTCGTTTTTCCTGAACTCGGGACGCACAAAATCGGGGTTTTTGTTGATGTAATCGATCAGCCACCCCTGGTACTTGCTCATCCGGAAGAAATAATTCTTCTCCTTTATCCTTTCCACGGGCCTCTTGCAGTCGGGGCATATGCCGCCGGCTGCCTGGGTGTCCGTCCAGAAAGTCTCGCAGGGCGTACAGAACCAGCCGTCATACTCGCCCTGATAGATGTCGCCGGCGTCCTTCATCTTGGTCAAAAACTCCTGGACTACTTTCTTGTGGGAAGAGCCTGTGGTGCGCACGAACCCGTCATAGCTTATATCAAGAGTTTCCCAGACCTTTTTGAAATTGTTCACGATACTGTCGACGAATTCCTTCTCCTGGCCCTGCTTATATCCCGCTTTAAGGCACGCCTCTTCTATTTTCTCGCCGTGCTCGTCCGTGCCGGTGAGAAAGAACACCTCCTCCCCCAGCATCCTGTGATACCTGGCGAGACTGTCGACCACGACCTGCGTATAGGCATGCCCGATGTGGGGATTGGCGTTAACGTAATATATAGGTGTCGTTATATAGAACTTTCCCATTTTTCTTTCTTCACTTCCTCTTTTTCCTCGATCACTATGTCCTTCACCTTGCCTTCGCCAAGGTTCACGGTAACGGTCCTTTTCAGAGGATTGACCGCGATGACCTTGCCTTTGCCGTGTTCGGTCTTTATCTCTTTACCTACTTTGGGCAAGCCCCGGCAGGCTTCCTGATAACATCTGTTCTCATAGCCGAGACAGCACATGAGCCGTCCGCAAAGACCCGATATCTTCGACGGGTTTAAAGGCAGGTTCTGCATCTTAGCCATTTTTATCGTAACGGGATCGAAATCTTTCAGAAAAGACATGCAGCAGAGCGTTCTGCCGCAGGGGCCGCAGCCGCCGAGCATCCTGGCTTCGTCCCTTACCCCTATTTGCCTCAGCTCTATCCGTACGCGGAATATGCTCGCCAGGTTCTTAACCAGCATACGGAAATCCACCCGGTTCTCGGAAGTAAAATAAAAGACTATTTTCGACCGGTCAAACGAATACTCGGCATCCACGAGTTTCATGGGCAGCCTGTATTCATCGATCTTTTTCTGGCATACGTTCATGAGGTCTTTCGTCTTGGCCTTGTTCTTGGCGATCTGTTTCTCGTCCCACGGGTTTGCTTTTCTGATGATCTTGCGCAGGGGTTTCTCAAGATTGCTTATGTTAGCTATCGTCTCTACCTGTGAGACCACTTCGCCGTACTCAAGCCCCCTGTCGGCTTCGACTATGACTTTGCTGCCTACCTCAAACTTCATACCGCCGGTAATAAAATACTTTATCTCGCCGGCCGTCCTTAACTGTACCTGTACTACTTCATTCATCTATCTCACCCGTCCTTTATGTCAATCTCCACGGATTAACATCCGTGGTGCCCCTTCGTTCTAAGTGCAAAATATCTTTCCTCAGAGATTCATGGTGAGCGAACGAAGTGAGTCGAACCATAAAAAAGAGAATCGCTTCTCTTTAAGTGCTTTTAATCGCCCCTGCAAGAGCCTGAGCGACTAGCTTCGGATTTACGTTACCCAAAAGAGCGCGCCTCGTATCTATCAGGCGCTCAACTATCCCGAATATTCTTTCACTTGAATAATTCTTAAAAAAGCGGTACATCTCACTCTCCATCAGAGAGTTGTCCAGCACCATGCGCTTAAGGCCCTCCCTGGCAAGAGCTATGTCGCGGAAAAACATGATAAGCATATCCACGTCTTCCAGAAGAGCGTCTTTATTCTCGCTGGACCAGTTCATGCACGAGGCGTTTTCCTCGCGCGCGATCTCACCGGCTAAAGAGACGATGCTTTCCTTTCTTTTGTCAAGGCCCTCCTCCAGCATCTGGAGGGCTTTACCCGGTGAGCCCTGGGAAAAACACGCCAGGAACCAGGCAGACTCCTCGCTAATATCCGCCTTCTCCAGGATGATGTCCTTGGTCTCACCCGGAGATAACGGCTGGAACCTTACCTCAGCGCACCTGGATATGACGGTCTCGGCGAGAAGTTCCTTCTTGTGCGTGATGAGTATTAGAAGCGACTCTCCCGGCGGCTCCTCCAGCACTTTTAAAAGAGCGTTAGCAGCTTCCTGCGTCATCATGTGCGAATCTTCTATCACAGAGACGTTCACCGGAGCCTCATACGCTTTTAAGTTCAATACATCTTTCGCTTTTCTTATCTCGTCTATCTTAATGGCTTTATTTTTATCCGGTTTTATCCACAAAAGGTCCGGATGCTCCAGCGTCTCGACCCTCCTGCAGGATGGGCAGATTAAACAGGCGTCCCGGCCGCTTCCTTCACGGCACATGAGCCTTGCAATAAACGCTTTTGCCGCAAGCGCACGCCCTACGCCTTCGCAGCCGGTGAAAAGGTAGCTGTTGGCGATCCTTGAGGAAGCGAGGCTGCCCTCAAGGAACCTTACAGCGTTACTCTGCCCTTTTATGTCTTTCAATGAGACCATCTATCATCTCTCTTATAAGTTTATAAGTCTGGCTCTTATCGTCTCTGACCTTTATGACCTTGATCTTTTCGGGATGCGCCTCAGCCATATGCAGATAGCCTTCGCGTACTTTCCGGTGGAATCCCAAGCTTCTCTTCTCCATCCTGTCAGCCGGATGTTCCGCCTGTGCCCGGGTGAGACCGGTCTCCACGTCCACGTCAAGAAGTATAGTAAGGTCCGGCGAAATGCCTCCCGTTGCAGCGTTATCGATCCTTTTTATAAGATCCATATCCATGCCCAGCCCGTATCCCTGGTAGGCAAACGTTGCGGTATTGAACCGGTCGCATATGACGATTTTCTTTTTCTCAAGTGCCGGACGGATGACTTCTCTTACGTGCTGCGCTCTATCGGCTTCGAAAAGAAAGAGCTCGGTCTCCGCATCAAGCGGCACTTCGTCCTTCTTAAGCAGGATCTCCCTCACCTTTTCACCAAGTGCCGTGCTGCCGGGCTCCAGTGTATGCACGCAGTCATATCCCTCTTGAGAAAGCTTCCGGCATAAACGCCGGGAATGCGTGCTCTTGCCGCTTCCCTCGGGCCCTTCAAACGTTATAAACAGTCCCTTCTCTAGCTCTTTCGCCATACGGGTCCCTCCGGTGTGTCCTCGACAGTTATCCCCTTGGACATAAGGTCTTTGCGTATCCTATCGGCTTCTTTATAATCTTTGGCCTGCCTGGCTTTTTCCCTCCGGGCAACCAGCTTTTCGATCTGGCGGCTTTCCTCCCTGCCGATTTTAGTCCCGCTAAGCGCCAGACCCAGCACACTCGCATACGAAACAATATAATCTCTTAAAGCTTTTAGTTCGCCCGCCTTTACGGAATCCCTCATGCTTGCATCAGCAAGGCGTTCGTTGCCGATACTTACAGCTTCGAATATGCTGGCCAGCGCCAAAGGAGTGTTAAAATCATCGTTCATCGCCTCCTCAAACTTCTCCGTAAGAGGGATTGTGACTTTCCCGGCCTTCCCGCCAGCGCCTCCGGAAGACTCTTTTATGAATTTTTCGGCTTTGTCAAAAAATATCATGATCCGCTCCTTGGCGCGTTTTGCCTCCTCCATCCTCCCGTCGCTGTAATCCATGGGGCTTCTGTAATGCGACGTGAGAAACGCCAGTTTGAGCTGGTCCGGATCGCTGTGCTTCTCCAGAAAGTCGCTCACGGTAATGTAATTACCCAGCGACTTTGACATCTTCTCGCCGCCCACGGTCAAAAGACCGTTATGTACCCAGTAATTGGCGAATGGTTTTCCGGTAGCCCCTTCCGCCTGGGCTATCTCGTTCTCATGATGCGGGAAGATTAGATCAAGCCCGCCGCCGTGTATATCAAACTGCGCGCCCAGAAGGCGCGTGCTCATAACAGAGCACTCTATATGCCATCCGGGACGACCCTCTCCCCATGGACTGGACCATGAAGGTTCGTTCTCTTTAGCTTCTTTCCACAGCGCAAAATCCAGGGGGGACTTTTTCTTTTCGTCCGGTTCGACGCGCGCTCCGGCAAGCATCTCTTCTTTATCGCGGTTGGAAAGCTTGCCGTAGTCCTTGAACTCATCCACGCTGAAGTACACGTCCCCGCCGACGGCATAGCCGTAGCCCTTCTTGATAAGTTTTTCGATGAACTTTATCATATCGGGTATATTCTCGGTCGCTTTGGGCTCGGAGGTAGGCTCTTTTATTCCAAGCGCTTCCATCTGGCGGTGGTAGATGTCAAGATAACGCACCGCGACTTCCTTGGCTTTTTCTTTGAGACGCTTCGAGGAGGAGGCGCCAGTGCCTTCCGTCTCAAGTTCGCTCAGGGCCTTATTTATTATCTTGTCGTCGACATCCGTAACGTTCCTCACAAAACAGACTTTAAAGCCCGTATACTCAAAGTATCTTCTAATAACATCGAAACTATGGGCGCTGCGGGCATGGCCTATATGAGGCACGTCGTAAACGGTGGGGCCGCAGACGTACATGCTTACCTTGCCGCGCGTTATGGGACGGAACTCCTCTTTTTTTCTAGTAAGGGTGTTATATATCGTCAACATGCTTATCTATGATTCTTTATCTTTCCCCTGGTCTTCGTGATAGTCATTTATCTCATGCTCTATGTGGTCTATCTCATGCTGAAGCCTTTCCAGCGCCTGCTGGAGGGGGTCTGGAAGCGAGGTGTGATCGAGATTTATCCCGGCGGGGATGCGTTCTCCGCGTCTCTTCGCCACCCGGCCGGGCACTCCCACCACGGTCGAGTCATCCGGCACATCCCGGATGACGACGGCATTAGCGCCCACAAGGACGTTATCTCCTACGGTAATATTGCCGAGTATCTTTGCTCCTGCGCCTACAACAACATTATTTTTAAGCGTGGGGTGCCTTTTTCCTTTTTCTTTTCCCGTACCGCCGAGCGTCACCCCCTGAAAAAGCGTCACATTATCCCCTACTACCGCAGTCTCGCCGATAATGACTCCCATACCGTGATCTATAAAAAGACCTTTGCCGATAGTCGCCCCGGGGTGTATCTCTATCCCGGTAAAGGCTCTTCCCATCTGCGATACTATACGCGGGACGAGCGGGATGGCCATCTCCTTAAGTTTATGCGCGATCTTATAAAACACCAAAGCATGCAGGCCCGAATAGGTGAAGATGACTTCCGCGTAGTTTGAGGCCGCCGGATCCCTTTCCATGGCCGCCTTTATCTCGTCTATGAAAAACATCTTCATAAGAATATAGAAAAGTACCGCTAAAATCGCCAATACTATAATCACATAAAGAAAAGTAATCACGACTGTCTCTCCTTGTTTTTATTAAGCTTATACCTTCTTATTCCAAAAGCACCGCGGCATAGGATGCCACGGCATTACCTTCACCCACCGCACCCAGGCCTTCAGCTGTTTTTGCCTTGATATTCACGCACCTGGTAGAGACCTCCAATAGATCGCTGATCACTTTGCGCATCTCTTCCCGATAGGGCGTTATCTTCGGCCTTTCCAGTATGATCACGCAGTCAAGATTGTTGACCCTGGCGCCTTTATCCTTCACTAAGGAAGCGACACTCTTAAGAAGCGTTCTGCTGGAAACGCCTTTGTATTTTGGGTCCGTATCGGGAAACTTCATTCCTATATCGCCCTCGCCTATCGCGCCTAAAAGCGCATCGCAAACGGCATGCAGGAGACAATCCCCGTCCGAGTGGCCTTCAGGCCCCTTGGGGTGAGGCATCTCCACCCCTCCCAGTACCATAGGGCGGCCCTCCGCCAGTCTGTGTATATCGTACCCCACTCCTATCTTCATCTATTGGCCTTCGCTTTTGGGATTTTCTTCAGGCTTCTCCTGCCTCTCCTCTTTCTTCTCGTGATACCCCATAAGGTTAGCGAATATCATCCTGCCCGCCGAGGTCTGCAGTACGCTTGCAACAGTGACATTTATATTCTTACCGATGAACTTCCTGGCGTTATCTATGACGATCATGGTACCGTCATCCATAAAAGCGATACCCTGGTTCTTCTCTTTACCCTCTTTGCGGATATAAACGTTCATCTGTTCCCCCGGGAAGACCACCGGACGAAGCGCGTTCGCCAGGTCATTTATGTTAAGCACCCGCACCTCTTCAAGTTTTGCGACTTTATTGAGATTAAAATCGTTCGTAAGTACCTGGCAATCCAGGATCTGCGCCAGGCGGACGAGTTTGGCGTCAACCCCCTTGACTTCAGGCAGGCTTTCATCGTGGATTATGACTTCCGTGCCCTGGATCTTCTTTAACCTTTCCAGCATATCGAGCCCCCTGCGGCCCCTGTTGCGTTTAGCGGCATCGGAACTGTCGGCGATCTGCTGAAGTTCCTGAAGGACGAACCTGGGGATGACGAGTTTGCCTTCCAGGAAATGCGACTCGCATATCCCGGCGATGCGGCCGTCTATAATGACGCTGGTATCAAGAATGACCAGCTGATCCTTGCGGTCTTCCCTCGTGAAACGCACATAAGGGATAACAAGATTAAACTCATCCTTCCCTTTGATGGCGATGACCATACCCAGATAACAGAAAATAAGCGTAAAAGCTATCTGGAAAGCGGCATAAAATCCCTCTCCCATGGGTATCAAACGCAGTATCAGTGTCACCATCCACGCCATAAAAAAACCGAAGATAAGACCGAACGCCGCCGCCGAAAGATTGCGTAAAGAGACTCTTTTGAGGCGTATCTCCATCAGGATCAACAGCATACCTACGATAAATCCCGCCAGGGCGCCGACTATCGCCCCTTCCTTGGGCATTGTCGTAAGAAGCGGCCAGAAATAATAGCCGCAAACCGTACAGAGTATAAGAAAAAACACGCGAATATACTTTATCGTCATTATCTCACTTCCTTTCTGGCTTTAAATGAATCTCCACGGACTTACGTCCGCCCTTTCATCTTTTTCGTCCCGTGGCGTCACAACTTCTCGAGATACGCCTTCGCGCCCGTGGTATTCCTTGCCCCAAGCGCCTCTTTATCACATTAGAGATTCATGGTGAGCAAGCGAAGCGCGCCGAACCATTAACTTTATATTCCCTCTTCTTATCTAGGAGAGACGGTTGTGCCACGCCCTCCTGAACTATCAGTGCCACTTCTTCGACTATCCTTTGTCCTTGTCAAAAGCTTCCACGGATGAGCTCTTATATCGGCGACAAAGGCTTCCAGGTCGTCGTATATCTTCTCCTCTACAAGGAGCTTGCCGATAGTGCCTTCGCCTTCCGCGAGCCTTGCGAAAATTTCTTTTGCGTACTGGACGAGTTCGACCATGCTTTCCATCTGCATGCCCACATGTACTGGGTTTTTGCCTACTATGGTATCACCGCTTTTAAGAAAAACCGGCACCTCCCCCGGGGATATCTCAAGGTACTGCTCGCCCAGAAGACCCAGTGTGTTGATCCTGGCAACGGCGTCTAGCTCGATCTTCGCGTTGCCTTTCACCCAGACAAAGACTCGTACACGGGTCTTCTCGCTATCGGAAGTGCGGAATATCTCTATTTTTTTCACTTCACCCACGTGCACGCCCGCAAGCCTGACAGGCGCATCCTCCGTCAGTCCGTTTACATAATCAAATATCACCTTGATATTGTAGCCCTTTTCAAACCCGTAAAAGTCGCCTATGGAAAAGACGATCAAAAACATCAGGAATATCCCTATCCCGATAAACAGCCCCACTTTCATCTCAAGTTTTTCGTCTCTGAACATATGTCGCTCCTTGTCTTTTTATATTAACAAAAGATCACGCGCTCATTATGGGTCCTTCGGCGCTACCTGTTATAAACTGTCTGACGATCGCATTTTTAGAATTCTTTATCTCCTCTGGCGTACCCACCTCGATTATATGCCTGTCATAAAGCATCGCGATGCGGTCTGCTATCTCATAGGCGCTTTTCATGTCATGCGTGACAGTCACGGAAGTCGTCTTAAGCTTATCATGGAGAGAACGTATAAGCTTATTTATGGTATCCCCCATTATGGGGTCGACTCCCGTCGTCGGCTCGTCAAAGAGTATGATCTCGGGAGACATGCTGATGGCCCTTGCAAGACCGACTCTTTTCTTCATGCCTCCGGAAAGCTCCGCGGGCTTTAAATCCTCTATCCCCGCCAGACCGACCATCGCAAGACACTCCCTCACGCGTTTTTCTATCTCTTTAAGCGACATGTCGGTGTATTCGATAAGCCCGAAACCCACGTTTTCCATTACGCTTAAGGAATCGAAGAGCGCCGCTCCCTGAAAAAGCATGCCGAATCTCATGCGCACTTTATCAAGTTCTCTGCTGTCAAGCTCTGTTATATCCGTATCGTCGATGATGACTCTGCCGGAATCGGGCCTAATCAGTCCTATCATGTTCTTAAGCGAGACGCTCTTGCCGCAACCGCTCCTGCCGATTATGACCATCGATTCGCCCTTATTGATCTTAAGGTTCATGTTCTCAAGAACGATATTATCCCCGAAAGATTTGCATATATTGACCAGTTCAATCATAAGTAAACTTTTTTTATCTTAGAATAAAGTAAAATAGCGCCGTAAAGAAACAGTCCGCGATGATTATAAGTATGAAACTGCGCACGACACTCGAAGTGGTCGCCTTGCCCACGCCTTCAGCGCCGCCTTCGGAATTCAAACCCTCAAAACAGGATATTACGCATATGATAATGGCGAACGAGACGCTCTTTATCAGCCCGGTCGTAACATCCTTTATGGCAAGCGGGTCCCATGTCATCTTCACATACATCGAATGAGTTATATTGAGTTTTCCCACGCCTATGAGATATCCCCCGACCATGCCGAAGAAATCGGCAAATATCGTCAGTAGCGGCACCATGAACAGCAGCGCCAGGAACCTGGGGACCACCAGGTACCTCACGGGATTGGCCGAGAGCGTCTCCAAAGCCTCGATCTGTTCGGTGACTCTCATCGTACCGAGTTCCGCGGTTATCGCGGCGCCGCACCTTCCGGCAACGATTAACGCGGTTAAGACCGGCCCCAGTTCACGCGTCAAAGAAAGCGCAACGAGCGAAGCTATGTACATCTCGGCGCCGACCTTCTGCATCTGGTACGCGCTTTGAAGCGCCAGTACCATACCCGTAAAAAGACTTATAAGAAAGATTATCGGGAAAGAAGCGACACCGATCTTGTTCATCTGCTCCAGCGTCTGCCATTTGCGAAGGCGCGAGGTGAACGTCCAGAACACGGTCTGGCCCAGCAGCACCATAAGCCCGCCCGTATAAAGAAAAAGTTTACGGATGCGTCCTTCGACGTATCTTACCAGTCTCATAAAAAGTTTTTTAGCCTGATTTAAATCCATGATTAAAAATGCACTTTGTGTTCTACCCCCATAAAATCATCATCATCCTCAAAATCGACTTTTAAACTGTTATAGGCATCCAGTTTGTACTTGAGGCTCACTTCCCTGTCGGTGCGGCCTTCTCCCGCGATCTGGTCCTGGATAGCGTCGTCTTCGATGGTCGTGGAAAAAACGATCCTGTCTTTACTGGCTTCCACTCTACCGCCTTTTTCCTCTTTGGCTATCTGCCAGTTTTCCCATACGGCGACCTTGTTATCCGTATCGAAAAGAACCCCCTCAAAGGTTTTGCCTTCTCTGAATTTAGAAAAGTCCATTTCACCGGCTATAATAATATTCCCGCATTCTTTAACGGCACGCGCGTCGACCACCCTGACGACGGGCAGTTTCCCTTTAAGGCTGGCAAAGACGGACTTAAACTGCATCTCACCCATAATGCCTTCCGCGATATACAGCCGGCCGTCCACCCTGGCTTCCTTTAGCGGCCCGATAAAGACTATCTCTCCATCGACCTTTCCGGAGAGAGGCTCATTCGCTCTTCCGAACATCTCGGTGACATCCTCAAGTTGCAGAGACTTGAACAGAAGTTTTATATCCGCCGGGTAAGGTTCTTTCGCGGCCACCTTCCCCTGAAAGATAATACCCTTACCCCAGGCGACTTCATCAAGAAAAACCGTCTTGTCACGGGGATCAAATCTCGCTTTGGCTTTAAAATCCCAAAGCGGCATCTTGTTGACAAGCAGGTTCTCGCATCTTACGGAAAACTCCGGAAGCTCCGAATCCCTGTAATCCAGCCAGAAGTCGCCGATGATCTCCGGACCCAGCACGCTCACCTTGTCCAGGCGGGAGTAAACCCGTATATCTCCGGTCTCCTCGATGGCTCCGGAGATCTTGACCAGTCCCTTCCTGTCTTCAAGCGGCGTAAACTCAAGACTTAATTCCCTGTTTTGGGGGGCTAAAATACCCGTGACTTTTAATTTCCCGTCCCAGAGAAGATCACAATCGTAGCTTGAATCCTCCCTCTTCATAAAAACGCCTTTAACCCCGCGCCGCCTCTCCTTCCCGAATAATAGCGGGGAGACGTGTCCCACTATTTCTATCCTGTCGGGATAGCTGTAAAGCTTTAGAAACCCCCGCAGGAAAGGATTCTCCCTGCTGAAATACATCCCTATGTATTTTAAAGTATGCTCCTGGCCTCTGGCGAGCCCGAGTTTCTCAAGTATAGCGCTCCATATGCGGTAAGATATCTCCATCCTCTCCAGGCGGAAGACCTTGTCTTCCTGATCGCCTTTGGCATAAAACGCAACATCCTGCAGCGTCATATCCCAGAACAGCCCCCCGTTTATACTGCCTATCTCGACAGTGAGTTTATCGCCCATGAAGTCTTCGACTTTGCGTGTGGCATAGTCTCTTACCCAATGCATCTGGCTGAATCCCAGAAAGTACACGACTGAAAGCCCCATCGCAACGGCTAAAAGGCGCTTTTTCCTGTGTTTGTAGACAATGCCCCTCATAGTCAAAAACCTTCTCTTCCCCGGGGAGTGATTACGCTTAAGATCTATCCCCGGCTTTCAACGGGTTCGCTTATAAACTTGAGTTCCTCTTTACCCTCAGGGTATGTCACCCTGATTATAGAACCAGCCTTGAAAGAACCTCCCAGTATCTCCTCCGCAAGAGGATTCTCCAGGTACCTCTGTATGGTTCTTTTAAGGGGGCGCGCGCCGAAAATCTTGTCAAACCCTTTATCGATAAGGAAGTCCTTTGCCGTATCATCAAGCATGATATCAACATCTTTTTCCTTGAGCCGGTCCTGCACTTCCTTGATCTCTATCTCGACAATATGCTTCAGGTCTTCTCTGCTTAAACTCCTGAATACGATGACGTCGTCCACGCGGTTCAGGAACTCCGGCTTAAAAGTCTTTTTGACTTCCTCCAGTAGGCGTTCTTTCATCTGGTGGTAACTCTCCTCCTCCTTCTGGGTCTTGAAGCCGATGGCACCGGCCTTCTTCAGAAGGTTCGCCCCTATATTGGAAGTCATGATAAGTATGGTATTCTTGAAACTGACCTTCCTTCCGTAAGAATCGGTAAGGCGTCCCTCGTCCAGAAGCTGAAGGAGGATATTGAATACGTCCGGATGGGCCTTCTCTATCTCGTCCAAGAGCACCACCGCATAAGGCCTTCTTCTGACTTTTTCAGTGAGCTGCCCGCCTTCTTCATAGCCGACATATCCCGGAGGAGCTCCGACGAGTCTCGAGACGTTGAATTTTTCCATGTATTCTGACATATCGATCTGTATGATCGCGTCCTCATCGCCGAACATCACCTCGGCAAGTTTCTGGCCGAGCAGAGTCTTGCCTACACCGGTGGGTCCCATGAAAATGAACGTGCCTATGGGCCTGTTCGGGTCCTTGATGCCCGCACGGGAACGCCTGACAGCATGAGCTATGGCGCTTATCGCCTCGTCCTGGCCGATGACCCTTTCCCTAAGGCTCTGCTCGAGCTTCAGATACTTCTCGGATTCCTTCTCTTCCACTTTCACCAGGGGTATGCCAGTCCAGTTGGAGACGATCGTCGCGATATCATCCTCATCGACGACTATTTCTTTCCGGGTCTGTCCGCTCTTCCATTCCTGGCGTTTTTTATCGAGTTCTTCCCGGGCCTTTCTTTCGGAATCCCTGAAACGTGCCGCTTTCTCGAAATCCTGGTTCTTGACGGCCACTTCCTTTTCGCGTTTAGCCTCTTCTATTTTTTTCTCAGCGTTTTTTACCTCCTCCGGCATCACCATGGTGGAAAGTTTCGCCCTCGAGCCCGCTTCGTCTATGAGGTCAATCGCTTTATCCGGCAGAAAACGCCCGCTGATATACTGGTCAGACATCTTTGCCGCGGCTTCCAGCGCTTTATCCGTAAACTTCACTTTATGATGGGCTTCGTACTTGTCGCGAAGCCCTTTAAGTATCGCGATCGTCTCGGGCACGCTGGGCGGGTCGACCGTAACCGGCTGAAACCGTCTTTCCAACGCGGGATCTTTCTCTATGTTCTTGCGGTATTCGTCAAGGGTAGTGGCGCCTATACACTGTATGTCACCCCTCTGGAGCGAGGGTTTCATGATGTTGGAAGCATCTATCGCGCCCTCCGCGCCGCCGGCGCCCACCAAGGTGTGTATCTCGTCTATGAAGACAATTACTTCCGGACTTTCGGTTATCTCTTTCATGACGGCTTTGATGCGTTCCTCGAACTGGCCCCTGTACTTGGTACCCGCTATCATCATGGCAAGGTCCAGTATTAAGAGCCTTTTTCCTTTAAGCGTCTCGGGCACGTCCCCGGCGATGATCTTCTGCGCGAGCCCCTCAACGATAGCCGTCTTGCCGACGCCTGCCTCACCTATAAGAACGGGATTATTCTTCTTGCGTCTGCTTAATATCTGTATCACACGCTGTATTTCCTTCTCGCGGCCTATTACGGGATCAAGCTGATCCTGTTTCGCCATTTCCGTGAGGTCGCGCGCGAAAGAATCCATAGCGGGAGTCTTGGTCTTCTTCTTGGGTTTGACGCCGCCCGTCCCGCCGCCGGAGGCCGTATAATCAGGGAAAGACGATCCTAGTAGATTAAGAACCTCGTCTCTTACGATCTTTAAGTCCAGCCCCATATTAATAAGCACCTGGCTTGCTACCCCGTCGCCTTCACGTATGAGTCCCAAGAGCAGATGCTCCGTCCCGATATAGTTATGCCCCAGGTTGCGCGCTTCATCCATGGCAAGCTCAATAACTTTCTTGGCTCTCGGCGTAAAAGGTATGTCAGCCGCCGTTATCTGGCCTTCGCCGGGCTGGATGAGTTTTTCGATTTCGCGCTTTATATTATCCGCGTCAAGGCCGAGACTATTGAGCACTGCCGCCGCTACGCCTTCGCCCTCTTTGACCAGTCCCAACAGTATATGCTCAGTCCCGATATAATCATGGTTAAGTCTTCTTGCTTCCTCCTTCGCTAAAAGGATTACTTTTCTTGCTCTTTCAGTGAACCTGTTAAATGCAGGCATTACTATTCCTCCTCCTATTCGTCTCTAAGTTTTAGAGCCCGTTAATTTACTCCCAGTTTTTCTCTTACAAGATCGGCCCTCTTTATATCGCGTTCATACGGCGGCAATTCTTTACCGCTTATCTTCTGAAGATGCGCCGGCTGCGTCAAAAGAAGCACCTCGTTGATCTTTACCGCATCAAGATCTTTTATAAGTCCCAGCTCAGCCCCAAGCCGCACCGCCGAGAGAAGCTTTATCGTCTCGCTTGATGTAATGATCCTCGCGCTTTTAAGCGTCCCGTACGAACGGTGCACTCTGTCGGATATCTCCTGTTTCCGTTTCGTGATCAGCATGTTCCTCGTCTCTTCTTCCTTGGTTATAACCTTGTGCACTATCCTTTCGAGGTTATCGAGTATATCTGTCTCGGAATGGCCCATGGCTACCTGGTTGGAGACCTGGAAAAAATCGCCCAACGCCTCAGTGCCTTCCCCGTAGAACCCGCGCATGGTAAGCCCCAGTTTGCTGATAGCCTCGAAGACGTTCTCAACCTGTCCGGTCATCGCCAGCGCCGATAAGTGCAGCATAACCGAAGCCCTCAGTCCCGTACCCGTATTCGTCGGGCAGCTCGTAAGATACCCGAACTTGTTCGAAAAATCAAAGGAAACCAGCTGGGAAAGCTCGCTGTCTATCTCGTCCGCAAGGCGCCACGCTTCCATGACATCAAACCCGGACTTAAGCACCTGGAGGCGCAGGTGGTCTTCCTCGTTAAGCATGGCGCTGACTATTTCTTTCTCCTCCACGACGAGCCCCTTATGGTCGGTCTTCTCTACATGGTCCTTGCTCATAAGGTGCCGTTCCACCAGAAAATATCTGTCCAGCTCGGTCGTCGCGCTTATCCTGAAAAAAACAGCCTTTTTAAGATACTTGCTTTTCTTGATGGCGCCCTCAAGTTTTTTCAGCGTCTCTTCCCTCTCTTTGTCGGAAGCGCGATCGAAATAGATGCGCCCTTCGATGTTCCTGGCAAGCCTCACACGCGTGGATAGGGCTATATCCGATTTGGGCCCCTCTCCTTTAAGCCATTCAGTTCTTTTATTTGCAAAGTCATCTATCTTCATTATTCACCTTATGTCTAGAAGCTACCCCAGTTTTTCCTCAAGATCCTTTATCCTGTCCCTTAAAACCGCCGCTTTCTCAAACTCCTCCATGCGTATAAGTTCATCGAGTTCATTCTTGAGACGCCCCAGGTCCTTTTGGTCTTCAAGCATCTTCTCTCCCTTAAAAGGCATCTTCCCTACATGTTTATCCGAGCCGTGTATCTTCCTGAGCAGCATACTCAGCTCCCTGCTGAAAGTATCATAACATTTCCCGCACCCGAGTCTTCCGGCCTGCTGGAAATCGTAGTAAGTGAGCCCGCATTTGGGGCACTTAAGCTTCGTCCCGCCTTTAATCTTTTCCCCTGCTATAGAGGGCCCGAAAGTCATCAGTCCCGAAAGCAGGTCCGTAAGACCGAAATGCGACTGCATCTCTTCGCTCTTCGTCTTGGCGCACTTCTCGCAAAGATGGAGTTTCGTGACTTTATCGTTAATCACCTCGGTAAGGTGAACTGTCGCCTCTTCTTTTCCGCAGACATCACATTTCATTGTTTTTGCCCTCTAGTATTCTAATCCCTCTGTCTCGGTGAGCTTCTGGTAATCCGCGCGAAGAGTCTGAGTCATCTCACCCGGTGATCCCGGACCGATGAATCTCTCCCCTATTTTTATCACAGGTATGATCTCGGCGGCGGTACCGGTCAGGAAACATTCATCCGCTTCGAAAACCTCTTCGGGAAACATCTTCTTAAACTCAGTTTTAATGCCTCTTTTCTCGGCAAGCTCGATGACGGTGTCCTGAGTCACGCCTTCAAGAGCGCCAAGATCAGCCGGCGGAGTGAGGAGCTTACCGTCCTTTACGATAAAAATATTGTCACCGGTACACTCGACGACATATCCGTCAAGGCTGAGCATAAGGGCTTCGGGCACTCCCGCGTCCGTCGCCTCTATCCTGGCAAGAATGTTGTTGAGATAATTCAGGCTCTTGATCCTGGGATCCAGCGTTATCGGGTGATTGCGCCTGGTCTGGGCGACGACTATCGACAGTCCCTTTTTATAAAGTTCCTCGGGATAGAGCGCTATCTTATCCGCGATGATAAAAATAGTAGGTTTTTTGCATTTACGCGGATCAAGACCGAGGTCCCCCACGCCCCTGGTGACAACGGCGCGGATATACGCGTCGTCAAGATCGTTTATCCGGAGAGTCTCGAGGATTTTCTCCTGGAAATCCTTTTCATCCATGGGGATCTTGAGGCTTATGGCACACGCGCTTTCATAGAGGCGGTCCATATGCTCCTGAAGCCGGAAGACTCTTCTATTATACGACCTTATCCCCTCAAATACGCCGTCGCCGTAAAGAAGCCCGTGATCAAAAATAGAGACCTTGGCGTCTTTACTGTCAACGAACTTGCCGTCGATAAAAACCTTAAAAGCCATACTTACCTCTTCCTTTTTAGTTTGCCCGGAAAACCTATATCGTCATCAAGTCTTCCACTTCTTTCGTGCCTTTATCCGTCACTTTTTCCAGAACACCGTCTTTCATGTAATACTCGGTGTGAAAAAAATCCTTCTCCACCTCCTGATGGGAGACCACGACCACGCTCATGCCGCTTGCTTCACTGATTTTATAAAGAAGATCATAGATCTCTTCGCTCATTTTTGAGTCGAGGTTACCCGTCGGTTCATCGCAGAAGATGACATCGGGTGAATTCACCAGTGCCCGGGCTATCGCCGTCCTCTGCGCCTCACCGCCTGAAATCTGATGCGTGCGGTGTTTGAGGCGGTCCGACATCCCGACCATATCCAGAAGTCCCTTCGCCCTGGATTTGATCTTCCCGGAAGAAGCGCCGCCTTTTATCATCGCCGGGAGCATAACGTTCTCAAGCACATTCAGTTCGCTTAAAAGATGATAAAACTGGAAAATAAACCCGAAGTTCCTGTTGCGCAGGCTGCTTCTCTTCCTGTCGCTGAGGGCGTATATGCTTTTTTCGCGGAAGCTGACTTTTCCCGCTGTGGGTTTATCCAGCGCGCCAAGCACATGGAGAAGTGTGGACTTGCCCGCGCCGGAAGGGCCGTGCACATATACGCGTTCGCCTTCATCTACGCGGATATCTGCTTCTTTCACCGCATGAACGCTTCTAAACCCCTGCTTATAGACCTTGTTTATGTTCTGGGCAACTATCATATTATTTAAAACCTTTACTCGTACCTTATCGCTTTTACCGGGTCGAGCCTCGAGGCTTTCCATGCGGGATAGATCCCGGCAAGAAGCGTGAGAGCCAGCGCGACAGAGATGACCGTGCATACATCGGGAGTGCTCACCACAACCGGTATTTCCGTAAAATAGTACACATCGCTCGGGAAAAGAGTGAAGCCGGTCACTTTTTCTATAAAGTCGGCTATTATGTTCACCCTGCCCGCGATATAAATGCCGGCAAAACCCCCGGCCAGTATTCCAAGAGCGCCCACGATCGCCCCTTCCAGGAGAAATATGAGACTGACTCCGCGCGAGTTAGCGCCGATCGCCTTAAGTATACCGATATCCCTGGTCTTTTCCATGACCATCATTATAAGGGAACCGGCGATATTGAAACACGCTACCATGACGATTAGAGCAAGTATTATAAACATCATCTTCTTCTCAAGCGCCAGGGCGTTCACTAAATTTCTGTCAAGGTCCATCCAGCTCTTAACGATATACGGGTACCCCAAAGCGCTCTGGAGGCTCCACTTCAGGTTCTCGGCGTCCATCTCGTCTTTTACTTTGAGGCCGATACCGGTGACTTTCCCGTCCATACGGAAAAGTTTCTGGGCGTCTTCCACCCGTACTACGCCGATATTCGCATCGTAATCATAGCGTCCGGAACTGAAGCTGCCTATAACTTTAAGCCGGTTTTTTTCAAGGTCTATCACCGAATAAGGCATGATGATCTCGACGGTATCGCCCGCCTTTATCCCGTAGTTCTTCATGAGCTCGCTTCCAAGGACGATAGTGCCACCCTCCAGTCGCCCGCCGCTTTCACCGGTAAACTTTATGACATCGGTTACTTCCGACTCCTTGTCCGTGTCTATACCTTTTAATAGTATGCCGACTACATCCCCTTCTTTCCTGAGGATGGCCTGACCGGTGATAAAACTCGAGGCGCTTTCCACCTCCGGCATCGATTCCAGTCTGGAGATAACGCTCTCCGGGTCCGCCAGACCCCCTTCTTTCATGACGACCATGTGGGCGTAAGTGCCTATGATCTTCTTTTTCACCTCTTCGTCGAACCCGTTCATTATAGATAAGACTATGATGAGCGACGCCACCCCCAAAGCCACTCCGAGGACAGAGATAGCCCCTATGAGGGAGATCATGCCTTCCCTTTTCTTCGAGAAAAAATATCTAATGCTAATAAACAGAGTCCACATAGTTTTTTTATTCTGGACGCAGCTGCGGGAAGAAAATAACATCCCGTATGCTCGCTGAATCGGTGAAAATCATCGCGAGGCGGTCCATACCGATCCCCAGTCCCCCTGCGGGCGGCATACCGTATTCAAGCGCCCTGACAAAATCCTCGTCCATCATCGCTTCCGGATCAGCTTCAACCTGCTCTTCGAACCTCTTCTTCTGATCGATGGGGTCATTGAGCTCCGAGTAGGCGTTAGCCACTTCCATGCCTCCTATGTACAGCTCAAACCGCTCCACCAGCGTCGGATCGTCCTTCTTGCATTTAGCCAGGGGGCTGAGTTCCTTGAACATGTCGACGACAAAAACGGGGTGAGTCTCAGTCTCGGGCTCGACCAGCTCGCCCACTATATTTATGATCTGGGTCTTGCTTACCTTATCCCCCTCTATCTCTATACCCTTGGCTTTGAGTTTACTGACCCACTCATCAAGCGGATCATCTGATTTAATGCCGAAATTCTTCTCCATAAGTTCAGCAAACGAGACTTTCTTCCACAGCGTAAGGTCCACGTCACGCCCCCCGTAGGTGAACTTCTCGCTTCCCAAAAGAGCCCGAGCGCTGGAACGTACCAGCTCTTCCGTAAGTTTCATCATGCCCTCACAGTCGGAATACGCCTGGTAGACCTCCATCATGGTGAATTCCGGGTTATGCCTGGTGGAGATGCCCTCGTTACGGAAAGAGCGGTTGATCTCGAAAACTTTCTCGAACCCTCCGACAAGGAGTTTTTTTAGGTATATCTCCGGCGCTATCCTCAGAAAAAGGTCCATATCCAGAGCTTCATGATGCGTCTTGAAGGGTTTGCCGGCAGCGCCTCCCGGGATGGGATGCATCATCGGCGTCTCTACCTCCAGAAAACCTTTTTTTATAAGTTCCGTGCGGATATGCTGGATAAGCGCTATGCGCACTTTGAACTTCTCACGCGCGGAATCGTTTACTATGAGATCAACGTACCTCTGGCGGTACCTCGTCTCCACGTCCTTAAGGCCGTGCCATTTCTCGGGAAGCGGGAGGAGTGACTTTGAGACTACCCGGTAGGTATCGACCTTTATCGTATCCTCCCCCGTACGCGTCTTGAAGAGCTCGCCTTCCACTCCGATTATGTCGCCTATATCCAGGCTGCTCAAGAGCTCAAAAGCCTCTTCGCCTATACCGTCCTTTTTCATGTAAAGCTGGATCTTACCGGTAAAATCCTTGATATCCATAAAGGCGCTTTTACCGTGCTCGCGCCTGGCCATTATCCTGCCGGCTGCTTTTACCTTTTTGCCTTCGGAATAATCGTTTTTAACAGATTCTATTGACTGGCTGCCGGGAAAGTTCTCCCTGAAAGGATCTATGCCGCTTGCTTTAAGTTTTTCAAGGTTCTTGTACCTCTGCTCGATGATCTCGTTTCTTTCTTCCATAACGGTTCCTTTTCACCTTTACCGGAATAATGACAAAACCGCCCATCCTCTACCATTAGAATAGAGCGCGCTCCATATTATATAACATCACAAAATTATATCTATTATGAATAGAACTGTCAATGTAATTAAATTATTTTAATATCCGGGGATGATGCAAATGCATTATCTTATATAAGTTTATACAGGTTTATGCGGGTTTATATATGCTGTTGCGGATGTGTATGATATAGGTCAGCTGATAAGTTTTCTAAACTGGTCTTCCGTGATTACTTTTATGCCTTTTTTCTTGGCTTCATCGAGTTTTGAACCGGCCTTCTCTCCCGCAACGACAAAGTCGACTGTAGCGCTTATGCTTGAAGAGGCCTCGCCGCCTTCGGACTCAACCAGTTCCTTGGCCTCGGAACGGCTCATGCTCTCCAGGCTTCCGGTAAAAACGATTCTTTTGCCCAGGAGTTTGCCCTTGGCCGGTTTCTTCTTCTCTTGGACGATAACACCGGTTGCCTTAAGTTTTTCGATCTCAGCCAGGTTCTTCTTCTCCCTGAAAAAGTCGGTTATGCTTTCGGAGATCTCGGGCCCTATCTCGTTTATGGATTCCAGCTTCCCTTTATCCGCCGCCATGATATTTTCCAAAGTACCGAATCTCGCCGCAAGAAGAGTGGCTATATGCTTACCGACGTTCCTTATACCCAGACCGAATATAAACCTTTCAAGCGTGACATCCTTGGATTTTTCTATGGCGCCCAAGAGATTCTCCGTCTTCTTCTCTTTAAACCCTTCCAGCGCGAGGAGGTCTTCCTTCTTCAGGATATATATATCCGATATGCTTTTAATAAGCCCCTTGTCATGGAGAAGCTCCACCGTCTTATCCGAAAAACCCTCTATGTCCACCGCGCCCTTACTCGCATAATGCGTTATAGCTTCTTTAAGCTGCGCGGGACAGGCCAGACCCGCGGGACAGCGGTAAAAGACGTCTTCCTTCTCGACAGAAGCCCCGCAGCTCGGGCACTTCGCGGGCATATGGAACGCTTTTTCTTTGCCGGTGCGCTTCTCTTTCACCACTTCCGAGACGTAAGGGATGACGTCACCCGCTCTTTCGACTTTTACATAGTCGCCTTTCTTCAGGCCCAGTTTCTCTATCTGGTCCATATTGTGAAGCGTCGCGCGTGAGACCGTCACCCCGCTTACCTCGACGGGCTGAAGAAGCGCAAGAGGCGTAAGCACGCCGGTCCTGCCGACTTGCACGGCTATATCTTCAACGCGTGTCACCTCCCTGCGCGGCTTGAACTTATAGGCGACCGCCCACTTGGGATTGGTGGTACGCACCCCCAGCTTTTCCTGAGCCTTTATATCATTCACCTTGATGACCACCCCGTCTATCTCGTAATCAAGATCGTCACGCTTCTCCTCAAGGACGTGGTGATAGCTGATCGCTTCCTCGATGGTCCTGCAGTGTCTGACGCTGGGCGAAATATGGAACCCGTACTCTTTAAGAAGACCAAGCGCCTCCATCTGGGTAGAAGGCATCTTTTCCGAAAGATCAAGTATCCTGTAGCAGTAGACGTGGAGCTTCCGCGTCGCTGTTATCCTCCAGTCAAGCTGGCGCATGGAACCGGCCGCGACATTGCGCGGGTTCGCGTAAGTGTCTTTACCCTCTTCGGTCTGTTTTTTGTTAAGAGCGTTAAAATCTTTTATGTGCATCATGACTTCCCCGCGCACCGCGAGCCTTTCAGGCGGCTTCTTCCCCTTAAGCTCTTTAGGCACGTTTGCAACGGTTTTAAGGTTCAGCGTAACGTCTTCGCCTGTTATTCCGTCACCGCGCGTGGAGCCCCTTACGAATCTGCCCGCCTCATACACAAGCTCTATACTCATCCCGTCAAGTTTGGGTTCGCAGACGTAATCTATTTCCCCGCCTGCCTCTTTCTTGCACGTCTTATCGAAGTGCCGCGCGCCTGCCTCGTCGCTTACGCTCTCAAGGCTCAGCATTGCGGAAGTATGCTTCACCTTCACGAACTTCTCCGGTATAGGCGCGCCGACTGTCTGCGTGGGGGAATCGCTTCTCAGATACTCGGGATGCTCCTCTTCAAGTCTCTTAAGCTTCTTCAGAAGCTCATCGTACCTGGCATCCGAGATCTCGGGCTTTCCTTCCACGTAGTAGAGCCTGTTATGCCGCTTTAACTCTTTACGCAGCTCATCTATCCTCTTTTTTACTTCCCTGGTCATGATAAAACCTATCGTTTTAGCGCCTTTATAAGTTTATCAAAAGTGTAAGTATTAAGCACGTCTTTCTTCTCGAGCCAGCCGCGCCTGGCGGTTATCACGCCGTAGACCATACCGTCAAGCTGCCCCGTCGCGTGGGCGTCGGTATTAATGGTGATCTTCGCGCCGAGCTCTTTGGCGCGCCGCGCGTGCGCGTCGTTCAGGTCTATCCTGTCGCCGTGGGTGTTTATCTCTAAAAATATATTATGCCCGGCGGCTTTTTTGAATACCTTGTCAAAATCAAGCTGAAGCGCCTTACGCGTAGTGATGAGCCTGCCGGAAGGATGCGCCAGGATATTCACGTATTTATTATCCATGGCTTTTAAAACGCGTGCGGTCTGTTTCTCTTTCGGCAGGGAAAACTTCGAATGGATAGCCGCTATCACCACGTCCAGCTCTTTAATCGCGTAGTCTTCAAGGTCGAGCTTGCCGTCTTCAAGTATATCCACTTCTATCCCGGTAAGCACTTTTATGCCTTTTTCTTTCTGCGCTATTCTTTTTATTTTCTCAAGCTGTTTTAAAAGGCGCTTCTCATCCATCCCACCCGCCACACGCACAAGTTTAGAATGATCGGTTATCGCCATATATTTATATCCCCTGGCCTTGGCCGCGGCGATCATCTCTTCAGCAGGCGCCTGGCCGTCAGTCTCGCTGGTATGCATGTGGAGGTCACCCTTGATGTCCTTTATCTCTAAAAGCTCATCCGGAAGTTTCCCCTTAAGTGCCGCTTCTATCTCGCCCTGCGCTTCACGCAGTTCCGGCGGTATATACTCCATGCCGAGCACCTTGTAGACTTCTTCTTCGGTCTTACCGGCGATAAACTTTTCTTTGCCGCTTTTACTTACGGAAAATATCCCGTACTCGCTTACCTTGTAGCCCCTTCCTTTGGCGATCTTGCGCACTTCGACGTTATGCTGCTTGGAGCCGGTAAAGTAAAGTAGCGCCGCCCCGACTCGCTCCTTCTCTATCACGCGCAGGTCCACCTGCGGCCCTTCCTTTAAAGATACGCTCGACTTGGTGGAGCCTTTGGCTATCACACTTTCGACTCCCGGGTAAGCCGTAAAGTAGTCCATGGCTTTTTTGCCGTCGGAAGCGACTGCAAGTATATCCAGGTCGCCCACCGTCTCCTTACCCCTGCGGAGGCTGCCGGCTTTCTCGAGAATCTTGAAATTCCTGGATTTCTTTAAATACTCAATGATCCTGTCCGCATAGTAATACGCTTCGGGAAGAAGCATCCTTCCTTCTTTTTTTCTGAAATGCTTTATCGCCTCCAGAAGTTTTTCCTGCGTCTTCTCGCCCATGCCTTCGATACTCGCGAGTTTTCCCTTCTGGCAGGCTTTCTCGAGATCATCTACGTTTTTTACGCCGAGTGAGTCACTGAGTTTTTTCAGTTTCCTGGGCCCCAGCCCCGCAAGGTCCAGCATATCCAGAAAGTGCGCCGGGAACTCCTTCATGAGCTCCTCATAATATTTGAGGCGGCCCGTCTCCACGAGCTCGATGATCTTTTCTTTAAGGTCCTTGCCTATACCGGGGATATTATCAAGGTTTTCCGCGTCCTCTTTATATATCTCCTCAAGCTGACGGGAAAGGTTAATCACGTTCTGCGCGGCGAGGCGGTACGCCCTGATCCTGAAGACATTCTCGCCTTTTATCTCAAGGGCGTCGGCGATACGCGAAAATATCGAAGAGACAGTCTTATTATCCATGTTTATGATTGCAGGTAGAGCCCTTACGGATAAAATATAACTATTTACTAGTGATTATACCTATTATAAAGGAAAGGGACAAGCTGAATCTCCACGGACTCACGTCCGTGGTTTCATCCCTTTGCGACCTTCGGCCGATATAGTTCTGCATCCACGGCCTTAACATCCGTGGTGTTCCTTCGTTCTAAGTACAAAATATCTTTCCTCAGAGATTCACGGTGAGCGAACGAAGTGAGTCGAACCATAAAAGGAGGCTCTTTTTGGTTAAGTATTATACCACCTGCGGATAACAAACTTTTCCCTGCCCTTGGCGTCGTCTCGATAGTCATCGACCGGGACTTTTTTCCTTAAGGTCTTGTCCAGGACTTCCGCGAGACTGCGCACCTTGACTCCGCCTTGATTGCCTTCTTTAGTTTTATCATAATCCAGGCGGCTTTCGATAACGCGCCTTTTATCAAGAACGATGATGACGTGTCCGTCCCAGACGATCAAATCCAAGGGTTCTACCTGCTGGATGATCTCGTCTGCGCCGCGTCCTGAAATCTCTACCGGTTCCCCGTAATTTATTAGCGCGCTTGTGTTCCTCGGGGTAACGCCGTCGGTCGCTTCATAAAGGAGGCCGGAACAGTCCACCCCTTCAAGCTTCCACTTCTTCCGCATCTGGCCGGATAAATCTGAAGAAGGCGGATACCAGCGGAGCATCTCCTTTATCCCCTCTTTGTAATTACCACCCCAGATATAAATGCTTCCGACGCTGGAGAGTAGATTCTGTATGATCTTTTCCCTGCAGGGAAGCTTTTTAATCCTGTCAGGCACTTTATAGTCTAAAGTCTTCACGGATCTTTTATCGATAAAGTAACCCGTCTTCGTCGGATAGGGATAATCACCGGTAGTGACTTTATATATGGTGATATCTTCTTTTTTGATCGTGTCCTGGATACTGAAGACCGTGCCGGCGAGCGCTATAAACTCCACTTCACGGATAAGTCCGGACTTATCAACTTTAAGCGTCCTGCCGTCTCCCCCGCCAAAAACCGAGGAAAAATCCGGCGTGTTTAGTACCGGCGTCGGCCCCTGCGCGACCGCATAAAGTTCTTCCGCCTCGCAGTAAGTACAAACTGCTGTAATAATAAAGAGGACGACTATTAAAGGTAAGACTTTCTTCATGTAAGCCCACTCTTCCGTTAGAAGAAAAAGATTAACGGTTTAGGTTGGTATTCTATCACAAGATTTTACAACTATAGAGAAGAATCTAAAAAATGGGGGTCTTTACGCGTAGGTCCAGAATTCCTGCATAAGCCTGTACTCGCGCGCCAGCATTTCCGTCCAGCGCACCACATTGTCCAGGAAGTACTGGACTCTTTTCTTTATATCTTCGCCGCTTGAGTTTTCTTCCGAGACGCTTAATGCGTCTATAAACTTGCCCGCGGCGTCTTTATCAAGATGGAAACTTTCCCCGAGCATCTCCAGTAAAAGCGCCTTTACTACGATAGCGTCCCCTGCCCCGTCCTCCAAAAGGCGTGCGAGAATAGTGACCATGAGAAAGCGGGCCTGCCAGAGCGTCTTCTCTCCCGAGCTTTTCATGTTTGCCGGAAACTCAAGATTAAGAAGTCTTACGTCCCTGAAAAGTTCTACGCTGCTTTTATCATTCAAAAGACCGGATATCGCCCGGCTAGTCCAGGAATTAGATATAATGATCCTTTTTACGCCGTCGGGTCTCTCTGAAAGATGATTGGACAGGCTCCTTGCATTATACGTGGTCACCTCTATGGATAATCCCCTTCTTTGCATCAGTTTGATCGCTTTTTTCATATCATGGGTCAGTTCAAACTTCTCCAGTTCCGTTTGAGGCACAAGGATCTCGATGCTTGTTTCATGAAGAAGGTTTACCGCCTCGAAAGTAGCCCTTTGATCCTCCTCTTTAAACCCTACATCACTCGGAGTGCCGGGACCTGCCCGGCTGGCAATACGCGCGATAAATGTTCTGGTAAATTCCTGTTCTTTGTTAAACTCCGCGATAGCTTCTGCCTGCCGCAATAAATCTCTTTTCTCTTCCAGGAGCCCGCCTGCCCTCTTGGTGAGTTTAACCGTCTCCGACGCCGCGCTCGGATTCTCAATCCTTAATAGATACATGCTTTTTGCAACTGAAGGTTTTACCTCTCCAGCAGCCTTGAAGTTGCCTCTATTTTGCAGAAAAACTCCTTTCATGCTCCAGGGATCGAATCCGGCGCATATAAAAAACTTTATATCCGCGCCCTCCTCATCCACGGACCTTACAAGAATATCACCTCTTCGAAGGCTCTGGCATGAAATTACCGGCCTGAACTCTTCCGGCGTATTCAGCGCCGCGTGTATTTCCTTTTGCAGGGTCCGTTCTTTCTGGCGCATTTGGTCTATTTTCCCCGCAAAACCTTCCAACCCCGTTTCGATTATCTCTATTTCTATTTCGTTTAAACTCTCTTCTAATCTTTCTAGCTCTAACAATGCCCTCGCCAAGTCAAGCGGCACTTTTATGTCTTCGGGTATATATTCACGTTCCGCGGCTACCTGATAAGTCCCGGTAAACGACGGCGGTTTTTTCGTCAGATCTTCGATTCTCTCATTTATTGCTTTGATGATGACTGCGTTTCTGCTTAAAGTTTCGTTGTCTGGTTCACCTGTCAGGTCGCCGGCTACGTACATTATGAAATACTCCAATAGACTCTCCAGGACTATGGGATTTTCTATCGCGTTTATCTGTTTCTGTGCTTCTTCCATGGACGCGTCTTCGCCGCTTTTGAGCGCATTAACAATAAATATACGCGCGCTTGCTATTTCATAGACCACTCTTTCGCCTTTGGGGGTAAGAAACCAGCGGTCCTTTCCCTTTTTCTGCCTGAGGCATCCCATATCCACTAAGACGTCTCTGACACGCTCACGTGTTTGAAGAGTGGTTGCCAGGCCGAAACTTTCGGAGCTTTCTTCGTGCTGCCCGTCCGTAAACCCGCTCCGCTCGAAAAATACAAGATGCTTTACGCCAAAAAGGATGAGCGCATCTTCAAGCGCACCCTCCGGAAGTTCCACAGTCTCTATTGCGCCTGTGGTATCCTTTAAGCTTCCTTTGGAAGAAAACGGGAGCCATCTTAAAAACTTCTGCCAGGTTGATTTTTCTTCGGGCTCATTCAAAGGAATCTCGATTTCTTGGGCGCTTCTTATCCCGGGGCCTTTTGCGCCAAAGCGCTTTTTGCCGCCTGCGTGCAGACTGGCATCAGGCTCTATCATACCCTTGAACCATGTATTTATACACAGCTCTAAAACACCTTTTGTAAGATCAGGAAACTCCCCGTGAAAAGTCGTATGAAACTTCCCGCTCTTTATATGTTTATCACCTTCTCCATACTCATACGCGACCATGTAAGGAGCAGGTTCTCCGTCCGTCAGAATAATACCAAGCTTTAAAACGCCTTTTTCCACCTGCGGGTTTTCGATCTCTATTATTACAGCCGCTTCACCGGGCTCGGCAGTTATAGAGTACTTGAGACTGTACGTCCTGAGATAAGTAAGGGCGGTTTCCGCTGCTTGTATAAGCTGGCCGTTGGTTTTTCTTAAGATTTCCTCATCCATTTGTTTCTGCACGGCATCACCTAGAGCGCCATAAAAATCACAGACAAAATAGAGATGCGCATAACTTGTTTTTAATTTATTATGGATATCGTACTTCTCCCTCACTTCTTCAACATCTGTCAGTTCAGTTAATTCTTCTAATAGCGGCAGCATCCCGCGCATCTGGCCTCCGACATACGCGATAAACTGGCGCGCCAGGTCCGCATCCAACTCGTCAGCATTCTTGTCCCAATATACCCTGCCGATCTCGCTGTTTAGATCGTCTTGTCTCGTTTTGTGAGTTTTTTTGCTTATCTCGTCCGCGACTTTTTCGATTTTTTCACGATCCTTAAAAGCCCATAAGCATGTCTGAAGAGCCGGGTAAAGCGTAGAGTTAAGCCTGTCATTAAAAAGCAGATACATAGCAGCTGCTAACTTGCGCACTTTCCCGGGGCTGGCGACGATCTCTTCTGCCCTTTCTTCCTGGAATTGTCTCTTCTGGATCTCATCCGGGCTCAATACGAATCTAGCCGCCCCGTTTCTGCGGTATAGATCTTCACTTAGCTCTTCCGACTCTTTCGTGGTTATTTCACCGGCCTGTTCGCGCCGAATGATCTCATTCCACTCACGGCGCATTTTTTCATCCTGCTCAATCGATACCGTAAAAGAAGCGAGCCTCCCTTGCCGGACCATCTGGTCAAGTATGAGCTGGACGCTGGCTGCCTCGGGCGAGCCCAGCCTTTCCGTTATCTCTTTCGCGGGGATCCCTTCCACCATATATTCCTCTTCGCGGAGCGCATCGATTGCGCAAATGACCGCCTCCTCAACAAGGATTGTCTTCTCTTTTGCAAGTTCTCTTGCCCTGGCCGTCGCTTCCAGAATTTCCGTATCACTTGCGGCGCCCAGGAAGCGGTATACATCCGCTCCTATAAACTTATTTCTATCTTCTGTCACAAGCTCAAAAAGCCCCGCTCTGTCGAGCGCGACACATTCCACTTCTCCAAGAGGATCAACCCATACGCATAAATAAACTTTAGATTGTGAATCCTCTTCATAAATTGAAATAATATCGCCTTTTTCTATATCAAGAAGGCCGTCTTTACGGCCGCTTTCATTTACCACTCTTAGCATGAGTTTCTCGAACACCAGGCTCTGGAGGCGCTTCTCCTCTTCTTGCAGGTATTCCCTTAATGCCCCGAACTCCTCCCACTCTTCTTGTGATAACATATATTCGAGGCGAGAAAGCACTGATAACGCACCGGCCAAAACTGCCGGAACGTCTCTGGTGCTAAGCTCTTCCAATCCGGCTTCTTCGATTTTTGCGTTCATCGTCTTAAGCGCAAGCGGGGTAGCTTTTAAAAGTATTTCCCTGTAATCGGGTCTAAGAGCTGCTTTCCGCAGCATTGTCTTCAAAAAGTCATACTTGACATCGGGTGAGGCCTCCCGGACAGCATTAATTACTACTTTCTTGAGGGCTTCTGACGGTTCATCGGGGAAGGCCTCTTCTATAAAACCAAGAAGCTTAGCCGGCTCTAGCTGGTCTTTTCCCTCTCCCGTGGCGGAGAAGATGTGCCGGTCTTTCGCGATTTTGTGTCTTCGCTCATTATAGTAGTCAGTTTTAAGTGTCTCGAGGCTTTCCCTGAAGTCCTTAAACTTTTTATCATGCAAAAGATCCGGAACTTCCACGTATTCCCCGTCCCTCAAGAAAAACTCGTGGTTGAGCCTGCAGGCAAACCTTATAGCTTCTTGCCAGCGCGTCATATCGTCTTTCAGGTTCGGGAACTCCTCGTCAAGTTTCTCGCCGTCCGACTTTTCCGGCCCGAAGATCCACTTTATGCGCTGCGCAAGTTTGACATTATCGTACCTTGTCGTATTAGCCAATAGATACGACGTTAAAAACCAGAGCCAGATCTTATCGTTATCGTATTTGTAGTTGCCGCCGATCTTACTTGCCTCGATCTCCTCTTCTTCTGTCGGGAAGAGGCTTGAGTAGTGCCCTCCGCCTTTAGGCGCCAGGTGCGGCTCCTCTTCATGTTTCGAAGAAGATTTTCTCCCTGTCTTAGAAATCTCCAGGTCCATCATCTCATGTTTAGCGACGCGGTGGAATATACCCCAGGCCAGACTTATCGTTCTTTCGCTGCCGTCGGGGAAACGCCGCGTGTACCAGACATCGTTTTCTCTTATATGGTTCCACCACTCGAGGAATTTCGGGTGGACTACCAAGACATGTTTTCCGTCCTTATGAGGCTCGATACGCGATATGGGGAACTCCCCCTCCTCTTCATTCACGGGAAAATACCCTACCTGTATATCAAGCTCGCCGGGCGGGATACGCGCCTCTACATTTCTGAAATACTTAAGCGCCTCTATAAGGTCTGTTTTTAGGAAAATGGCGTTCTTCTCCCAGGATTCAGGCCGCCTTTTATAATCGGCTCTTACAAAATCGACTCCGGGTATATCCTGAGGCTCTTGTTTATGAAGACGCCTCGGATGCTCATATTCGGGCAGTATGAGAGCTCCGTCCCCGCGGTTTATGCCGAACTTTTTTTGCCCCAAAGCATACATTTCTTTACGCACAACCGGTATATTCGAGCCCGGCTGCGGGCTGAGTGCAAAAGAGACGTTACTTACAAAAAACGCAGTTATTACAAATAAACTTGTTATTTTTTTCCGCATTTATACTCCGATTCAAGTTTTTACAATATTCTGGCGATTATTATGGATGAATAATTAATGAAGTCTTATTATAGTACATGGGTATTGTTAGGTCAATATAAATTTAGATTACTTTTGCATTCTTAACTGTGATTGTAAGATATTGCTTCATAAGAGCTTACGATGGCTGTTATTTTTATACCATAAGAAAGCAAGAATTGACTAGATACTACAAAATTTCACCTGTGTATTTTTGATGAAATATAAAATTTTTATTGATTTTTTAATAAAATAGTCTTATAATACCCCTGTTATGACTACCGGTGAATTATTAAAAAAATGTATCGATAAAGATAAAAGCGCCTGGGACGAGTTCATAAGACGCTACCGCCCTCTCGTTCTAAGAAGCGCAAGATACAAGCTAAACATATTAAACCGGCCTTTTTTAAAAACCCGCATACTGGAGGATATCGTCCAGGAAGTGTTTTTCACCATATGGCAAAAAGACAAGCTCAAAGGCCTCAGGGATGCTTCCTGCGTTAAAAGCTGGCTCGTCATAGTCACGATCAACACCGCCAGTAATTACTGCAGGAAAAATATATTCAACCCTGAAAGAAATACTTTTTCCATGCATGAAGAGCCCTCCTCCGATATGGCTGGGCTCTCTCCGGAGGCATCTATCTCCTCCGTAAAGCTTGATACGGGTAAGATGCTGGAAGCGAATGAACTAAAAAGCCTATTGGATAAGGAAATATCCAAGTTAAGCGACAAAGAGCAGCTTGCGCTTAAATTCAACATATACGAGGGCAAGAAACAAAAAGATATTGCCAGGATAATGAATGTACCCGAAGGTACTGTCGCGACCCTCATAAGCCGCGCAAAGCTCCAGCTAAAGGAAAAGTTAAAAAGCTTTATCGAGAGCAGATAAAATGAAGATTTTTGAAAGAAAACGCTTAAAAATATTGTCTCTATAGAAAGAAAGGAGGAGACTTATGATGAATAGAATCTGTCCGTCTGAAGAGGTGCTGAGCGCGTATCTCGCTGATGCGCTCTCTGCGGAAGAAAAAGAAAGAGTCGAACGCCACCTGGCGCGCTGCAGGATCTGCCGCCGGACTCTTTCAGAAGCTTATGATATCCTGAGTAAACCCGATTTCCGCGAAAAAATAAGGGATATTCTGAAATCCCTGGCAAAGAACCTGTGGCTTGCCTGCTCGGTTTTGTTTTTTGCGCTTTCTTTCGTCTTTTCTAAATATTTCCTGCAGCTGCTCGTCGCCTCTCTCCTTATGGGAGGAAAATGGATCATCGATTCTAAAAGTGCAAGAATGCTTATAATGATCCATGAAGCATGGAAGCACACCGACAAGGACAAAACCGACAAGATACACTCCCGTACCGATTCCGAAGAATAAGCCCCCTCTTTCATTATAGACATTTGACTCTCTTGAAAATTTTTTAAATTTTTTTGAAAGAATTTCCCGTCAAATGTTGTCTATAACTTATAAAGGGTAAAACATGCGAAAGAACGACAAAACCAAAGGAGGTGAAAGATGAATGCAAAACCTGTAATCAAAGTCGAACGGATCCATATTCTGGAAGGGGAAGGACCGACAAAGGCGTTCTGCGACCTTTTGGTCCTGGACTCCTTCCTGGTAAAGGGCCTCAGGGTCGTCCAGGGAAAGGAAGGCCTCTTCGTGAGCATGCCGAGGGAACAGGCGCGTGACGGCAAGTGGTACGATACCTTCCACCCTGTCTCCAAGGAGGTGCGTAAAGGCCTGGAGGAACTGGTTCTTGAGAGCTTCTCCACCGAAGAGAAACCTTAACGCGCAAAAAAAAGTAGCCGGGGTTAATCTCCCCGGCTACTTCCACCATTCCATTCTACCAAGCGCAATCGTTAAAGGCTGCTTAGATCCGACCTTATAGCCTCGATAACTTCGGCGCGGACGTTTTCTTTATCAAGCTTATTGATGATCTCATGGGTTATTTTTTGCTTGTTCCGGTCCCTGTCTCTCATGTTGTGGCAGAGCTCCGTCATTTTGAGAGCCAGTATCTTAAACTCATCGCGTTTTCTTAAGACAAGGTCGCTGGAATAATCCCCTTCCATGAGCGAATCGACATATCTGCCGATCCTGTAAACGGGGCCTGCTATCCTGTGTGAAAGCACAAGCCCTATCAAAATAAAAAGAGGAGTAATGAGAAGGATCCTGAATAAAAGCGTCATGTTTGCAGAACGGAAGATATAAACCAGCCTGCTTGTGGGGTACACGTTGGCCAGCTTCTCTCCCAGCGTAGTCCATGTGGTGTAATAGACGGTATAACCCGCAATAGCAGCACCTATATACAGAAAGAGTAAGATGTAAGCGATATATTTCAGCTGGAACTGGGCTGCGATCAGGTATTTTTTCCTTTTTATCTTCTGAGCGTTCATTTATCCTCCATCTTTTTATGATTTGCTGTAGTCTATGAATTTTTTCCATATGACTACTTCCCGGCTTGTTTTAAGCGCGAGGTCCTTACCCCTTCTGGAATATATTATATTTTCAACATCTTTTAACGGCATGTACCTGGTGGACTTACCTTGCACCTCTAAAATTATATCGCCTTCTTTTATCCCCGCTTTTTCCGCGGCACTTTGTGTAGATACCTTTTTGACCTCTAGCCCCTCCATCTCCGAAAAGTCCAGTTTTATCCCGACCAGAGACGTGTAGCTCTCGGGCCTGTCTTCCAGTCTGAGCATATACGAGCGCTCTATCACCAGTTTTGAATCCATGACAGTCGGGTCAAGAAGCCTGTTCATCACCTCTATCGGCTCCATATATTTGACGGGCCGGCCCCATATGACGGAGAGAACGTCGCCTTTCTTGATCCCCGCTTTTTCCGCGGGAGAATTTTTGGAGACGCTGGTGATGACGTATGACCGTCCAACGTTTTTCAAGGTGATCCCGAGACCGTCCCTAAGGTGCCTGTCCTTCTCCTGCATGTCGTAAACAAGCGCCCCTTCCCTGCCCTTTAATTGCTCGTTAAGACTTTGTATGTAGCGGAGTTTGTCGGCCCTTCCCCCGTTAACAAGGTAAGTCTGCACATAATTAAGTCCGTCTTTTGCTCTTTTATAATAGGGGTTTATCTCTAAAGCTCTTTGATAATAATAATACGCCTTCTTGTACAGCTTCCTGTCCTGGTAACGGTCCCCTATATTGGTAAGGTTCTGCTCTTCCAAGTCGAACATGATATTGGCTATGTCTTTACGCATTATCTGTTTTTCGCCGTCTACGGTGGAAAGCACTATTCTGTCCTTGTATTCCTCTACCACCACCCCCTTGATATACTCTTTGTTTTTCATGACGACGGTATCGGTGTAGGAAGCGGCAGTCAGCCCAAAATATACGACGGCTGCCGTGACACCAGGGATCAGTAGTTTTCTTAAAACGCCCATTTTATGTCCTTTGTATACAAAACACCCTTATCTCTTGCGGCGATTCAACTTCCCGCTAGAGACATATTATATCTATATTCACTATGCTATTAATTAGTTTACCTTTACTACTGTGGCAATGCAAATTGTTCAGTTAAAAAATAGGGGTAGGTAAAAACGCGGGGAGAAAGCTCACTTTTTAATAGGCAAGTTGTTCAGTCCCGGAGTGATTACATGCTTAAGGGCTTTTCTTTTTCCCCTTTATCATGAATAATTTTTCTGTAATAAAGAGAAATATCATCATAAAGGCGCAAAAATACACGAAAACGTCGCCGTATACGGTATAAAAGGATTTCCCGGCATATATATCAACCCTGTCTGTGGCAAATCCCTCGACAAAGTTTTTCTTTCCGCCCGCTTCCACGCACGAACTGACTTTACCGGTGGAGTTCACAAAACAGGAAATGCCTGTATTGGCGGCCCTGATCACGGGTGTCCTGTTTTCAACGGCCCTGAAGACTGAAGCCTGCAGATGCTGGAGGCTGGCGGCCGTGTCTCCGAACCATGCGTCGTTAGTGATGTTTATCATGAAACTCGCTCCGTCGAGCACGAATTCTCTCATAATATACGGGAATATGTCCTCAAAGCATATTAAAACGCCGAAATTGTAAAAATGCGTCTCTCTTAATCTCGTGCCGGAAGGCGAGGGCGTGGTTGTCACGGATTTTAAAGAGAAAAGTGTATACGCATCACCTCTTGCGAAGTCCCCTATGGTTTTATCTATGTATCTTCTTAAAAAAGATAGATACTTTGAAAACGGCACGTATTCGCCGAAGGGAACCAGGTGCCTCTTGTAATAAACATTGCTGAGATTGCCTTTTTCATCAAAAAGCATGGCGGCATTATAATTATTATCACCTTCCCTGTAAGCAAACCCGGCAAGTATCGGTATCCCCTCTCTTGAAGCAAGGCTGCTCACTTCCTCGGCGCTTCTTTCTTTGCCTTCGACCAGATACGGATAAGACGTCTCGGGCCAGACAATAAGCGCGGGGGCGGTTTTAGCCGCTTCTTCCGTAAGGCGCGTGTATTTTTTTATGATATCTTCGGCGAACTTGGTGTCCCACTTCTCATTTTGGGGGATATTGCCCTGAACAACGCTTAAACGGGGGCTTCCCCAGATGCGGTAGTTATCGAACCGGTAGATGCTGTAACTGGTCGCCGCAATTATCAAAAAGAGGGCTATCATCATATATGCTGTTTTTTTCCTGGAACGTATAAACGCGGAAAAGACCGCCACATTAAAGGTAGCTATCAGAAAAGAGACGCCGTACGCGCCTGTTATATCCGCGATCTGAATAAGATTGATGACCCGGTACTGCGAGTACCCGAGAAGCCCCCAGGGAAAACCCGAAAAAATGTTGCTTCGGACATACTCAAACGCCACCCAGGCAAAAGGAAGTATAAAGAGGTCCAAACCGTATTTCATAACCAGACCCGCAACGATACCGAAAAGACCGTAAAGAGCGGAAAGCACTATAACAAGTATTATAAGTCCCGGCACGCTTACATTCGCCAGCCAGTATAAAAGCAAAGAGAAAAATATAACTCCCGTTAAGCATGAGTACAAAAAGGCCCTTTTAAGGGTGCATCCCTTTATAGCCAGAAGAAGCGGTACGAGACACACCCAGGCAAGAGGCGCAAACTCAAACGGCGGAAAGGCCAGAAAAGTCAAAACTCCCGATAAAGAGGCTAGAAATATATTTCGTAGAACCGTTTTCATCCTTTCTTCTCCCTATGCTTTATTTGCCGCAGCACTTCTTGTATTTTTTCCCGCTTCCGCACGGGCACGGGTCGTTACGCCCCACTTTCGCACCGCTTCTTTTGTAAGTCGCCTTCTCCCCGGAGACCTCCGGAGCGAATGCCCCGGGCGCTTCACCAGATGCGTCGTATACCTCATCCTGGCCGGCCGACGAAGTGCCTATCGCTGAATACCCCCTGTGCTGGAAGGTTTCCTTTTCGGGCTGGAAGACTTTTTTCTTGTATTCTTCTTCCATGGCGGAGATCTTCATGATGCGTTCAGCCGTCTCTTCATCTATTTTTATCATCAGCTCCGTAAACATACGGAACGCCTCGTGCTGGAACTCGACGAGAGGGTCCTTCTGGGCATACGCCCGCCAGGAAATGCCTTCCCTTAAATCATCTATTTCCCTCAGGTATTCTTTCCAGTTGGAGTCTATGACCGCAAGCATGACCATCTTCTCAAGCTCGTGCATCCTCTCCTCGCCCAGGAACTTCTCCCTGGCGGAATACCCTTTCTCTGCTATAGCCAGTATGTGTTCCCTGATCTGGGGCGCATCTTCACCTTCGATGTCCTCTGCTTTAACGCCTATTGCATACTGGTACATGACGCTTTTCACCAGGGCCTGCGCGTCCGGGTCGACTTCCCATTTGCCTAAAAGGCTTTCCAGTCCGACTGAAAGCGCCTCAAGAAATTCCCCTTTCAGATTTTTTTCGGTGAGTATCATCCGCCGGCGCCTGTAAACGACTTCCCTCTGCTGGTTCATGATGTTGTCATACTTGAGCAGGTGCTTTCTTATCTCGAAGTTCTGGCTTTCCACCCTGTGCTGCGCGGTCCTGACGGCACGCGTTACCAGCGGGTTTTCAATAACCTCTCCTTCTTCCATGCCCAACCGGTCCATGATGGATTTTATCCTGTCAGATCCGAAGATCCTCATGAGGTCATCTTCAAGCGAAAGATAAAATCTGCTGGAGCCCGGGTCGCCCTGCCTGCCGGATCGGCCCCTCAGCTGGTCGTCTATTCTTCTGGCCTCATGTCTCTCAGTTCCGATCACGTGAAGGCCGCTTGCTTCTATCACTTTTTTCTGGTCCTCAGGGAACGTCCTCTTATACTCGGCAAGAAATCTCTCAAGCGCCTTTTCCTTCTCAAGAGGATCATCTATATCGAGTTTGCTCACGGCATCATCCGCCAGGTATTCGGGATTACCTCCCAGTATTATGTCGGTGCCGCGTCCCGCCATGTTAGTGGCTATCGTGACGGAGCCGAAGCGCCCCGCCTGGGCCACGATATGCGCTTCCCTTTCATGATATTTCGCGTTTAAAACGTTGTGCCTGATCCCGCGCGTATTCAAAAGGCGGCTCAAGTGCTCCGACTTCTCGATAGAGACCGTGCCCACGAGCTGCGGTCTTCCCTTTTCGTGCCAGTGGGCGATCTCATCTATGACCGCCTTGAATTTTTCTTCCTCTGTCTTGTATATCCTGTCCGGCATACTTTTTCGCTGCAAGGGTCGGTTCGTCGGCACCTGCACCACAGACAAGAGGTATATGTTCTCGAATTCCGCTTCTTCCGTCTTCGCGGTACCCGTCATTCCGGAAAGCTTGTCATACATCCGGAAATAATTCTGCAGGGTAATCGTGGCAAGCGTCTGGCTCTCTCTCTGGACTTCCACACGTTCCTTCGCCTCGATCGCTTCATGTATACCGTCCGAGAAACGTCTGCCGGGCATCATCCTGCCGGTAAAGCTGTCGACTATGACTATTTTGTTGTCTTTGACTACGTAATCGACGTCCTTCTGAAAAAGTATGTACGCTTTAAGAAGCTGCTTGATGCTTTCTACCGATCTCTGCTGGTCCGTGTAAGAAGCCACCAGTTCCGTCTGGCGCGCCACTTTTTCTTCTTCAGGTATATCCTCATCGACCAGTTCCGCCAGGCGTGCCTCGATATCCTCAAGCATAAACTCTATACCGAACCTTTCGGTCATCATCTTCTGGCCCCTGGCGCTGAAGGTGGCCTCTCTGGTCTTTTCGTCAAAAACATAAAAAAGATCTTCAAGAAGATTATCGCGTTCCTTCTCCATGACTTTGCTGTCAAGCTGGGCCTGAGCTCTGTCCAATAAACTCTTTGCGCCTTTATCCTTGAGTATGATATCCAGGAACTCCCTGTTCTTGGGATCCGCCTTATGTATGAGGTAAAGGAGCTCTCCCGCTTCGTCCTTCTTCTGGTCGCGCAGGCTGGTTCTAAACTTTGCTATATATTCGGAGATCAGCTTCCTCTGCGCGTTTACGATCTCAGCAACAATCGGCCGCATCTGGTTATAAGCTTCATTCGTCTCATCCACAGGACCGGATATGATGAGGGGAGTCCTCGCTTCGTCGATCAAGATGCTGTCAACCTCATCGACGATGGCAAAAGAAGGGGGGCCTTGCACCACATCGTCCTTATCCGCGACCATGTTGTCCCTCAAGTAATCAAACCCGAACTCATTGTTGGTCCCGTAAACAATATCGCATGCGTAAGCTTTTTTTCTCTCTTCGTTTCTCATATCGTTCTGGATAACCCCTACCGACAGCCCCAGGAACTTGTAGATCGGCCCCATCCACTGGCAGTCCCTTTTCGCCAGATAATCATTTACCGTAACAATGTGGACGCTTTCCCCGGCTAGCGCGTTAAGTGAAGCCGCCAATGTCGCAACAAGCGTTTTACCTTCACCCGTCGCCATCTCAGCGATCTTGCCCTGGTGAAGCACGATCCCTCCCATAAGCTGCACATTAAAATGCCTGAGGCCTATCGTCCGCCTCGACGCTTCTCTGACAAGAGCGAAGACTTCCGGTATTTTTCCGTCAAGCGCGCGGTTCTTTACTTCTTTCAGGCGTTTCTTGTGCTTGCTGCGTTCCGTATCCGAAGTCGATGTCGCTATCGCCTCACGCACTTTGTCGACTTCTTCCCTGTTTTCTTCGCGGCCTAGCCTGAGTTCCTCCCTGAGGCGTGCCGCTCTCTGCCGGATCTCGTCGTCCCCGAGTGAAGAGACCTCCTCCTCCATAGCGTTTATCGCCTGGACTGCGGGTTCCAGTTTTTTAAGTTCCCGTTCGTTCTGCGTGCCGAAAAATCTTCTGAATAAACCAAACATCCTGTCTTTCCCTTTATCTGGCGGTACTACTTTAGTGCCGCCCTTTTTAGATATGCCTCTATAAAACTGTCCAGATTGCCATCCAGCACTTTTTCGGCGCTGGAAGTCTCCTCGCCCGTACGGTGATCCTTGACCATCTTGTAGGGATGCAGCACATAGGACCTTATTTGACTGCCCCACTCGATTTTCTTTTTGTCTCCGTGGGTGCGCATCATCTCCTCTTCCTTCTTGCGTCTTTCCATCTCGTAGAGACGCGCTCTTAAGAGCTTCATGGCTGTCGCCTTGTTTTTGTGCTGTGACCGCTCCTTCTGGCACTGGACGACCGTGCCTGTCGGCAGGTGCGTTATACGGACAGCCGAATCAGTCACGTTGACATGCTGGCCGCCGGCACCGGAAGAGCGATACGTATCGATCCTCAGATCACTGTCACTGATGTCTATTTTTATGCTCTTATCAATATCAGGGATAACGTCAACTGATGCAAACGAGGTATGCCGTCTTTTATTGGAATCAAAAGGCGATATGCGGACCAATCGGTGGACCCCTGTCTCTGCTTTAAGGTACCCGTAAGCAAAATCGCCCTTTACCATGAAAGTCACGCTTTTTATGCCGGCTTCTTCACCGGGAAGCTGGTCCAGCATATCGACCGAACAGCCGTGCCCCTCCGCCCACCTCAAGTACATCCTCAGAAGCATCGATGTCCAGTCGCAGGATTCCGTCCCGCCCGCTCCCGCGTTTATACTCACTATGGCGCTGCACCCGTCGGCTTCACCGCTTAAAAGGCACTTAAACTCGAGTCTTGCGGTCGCATCGGTGATCTGGCGGACCTCTTCCATGAGGCTGTCAATGGACGCAACGTCATCATCTTCTACTATACCAGCAAGTTCTTTGATCGAATCATGACGCTCTTTTGTCTCGTTGTAAGGGGCAACTACGGATCTTAACGCCTTAAGCTCCTGTGAAAAGGCGTCAGTCTTCTCCTGGTTTTTCCATGTCGCCGGGTCGTTGAGCTTCTCTTCAAGCTCCTTTATCCTCTTTTCTTTTTTAGCCAGGTCAAAGATACCCCCTGAGTTCCTCGAACTTCTCATCCATTATCTTTATAGATTCACGCAATTCTTTTATCATTTATGCTCCCTCCACTAGCGGGCATTATAGCAATATAGCGCCTTTGTGTAAACCCATAAGAGACCTTGGGTTTTAGAGCGCGCTCCTTCTCTTCTTCATCTCTTCGCGCGGAAATATTCCACTATTCGCCCGGCGGTCTTTTTATCTATCCCGGCTTTTTGCAGTTTTTCCAGGGAAGCGTCTCGTATGCTTTTAATACTGCCGAATCTCTCAAGTAGTATCTTCTCTCTCTTAGGGCCAACCCCTTCGATCCGGCTAAGTTCCGCGCTCAGGCTATCCCTCTCTCTCAATCTTCGATGATAAGTTATAGCAAAACGGTGCGCCTCATCCCTTATACGCTGGATAAGCAGAAGAAGCCGTGAGCCCGGCGATAGTCTTATAGGGCTTCTTCGCTTCTCCGTATAAAAATGATTATGCTCCTTGGCTATACTGGCTACCGGCAGATCATCCAAGCCAAGGCGGCTGAGTTCATCCCGTGCCGCGGAAAGATGTCCCTTCCCGCCGTCTATCAAGACAAGATCCGGCATGCCCTTACCCTCGGTAAGAAGCCGGGAATATCTTCTTTTTATCACTTCACGTATCATCGAATAATCATCTATGCCGGTGACGCTTCTCACCCGGAAACGTCTATACTCGGCTTTACGGGGCGAGCCGGCCACGAACCGTACCATGGAACCGACAGCCTGCCTTCCGCTTATATTAGATATATCAAAACATTCTATCGCAAGAGGAAGAGCTGAAAGTGCCAAAGCGTTCTGAAGCTCATCAAGCTCGCCGTATATGGGGTGTTGCGACCGGTCATGCAGCTGCTGGACAGCCGTAAGCGCCTCGATACGTTTTTTGACCGCCAGGGCCTTCTCGAACTCTCTTTTCCCCGAGAGAAGGTTCATCTGGCGCTTTAAGTCATCTATAAGATCGTCCTTGCGGCCTTCAAGGAATTTTTCGAGTTGCGCAACTATCTCATCATATTCCTCCTTGGTTATCTTTCCCACGCAGGGGCCCAGGCACTGCCCTATATGATACTCAAGACAGACCGCTTTTTTAAGGCGCCGGCAGCTCCTCAAGGGAAAGACTTTTTTCATGAAGGAAAGCGCCTCCTTCAAAAGCTTAACGTTGACATACGGCCCGTAATAAACGGAGGCGTCGCCCGCTCTTTTGCGCGTTATGAAAAGCCTGGGGTATTCCTCCGACTTTGTAAGTTTTAAAAAAGGGTATGACTTGTCATCTTTCAGTTCAATGTTAAATTTCGGGGCATGGTCTTTTATGAGACCGGCTTCGTATATAAGCGCCTCGGCTTCCGAGGAAGCCCTTATGAACTGGATGTCCCGGACCGCACTTACCAAAAGTTCCATACGCCTGTCCCTGGCGCGCCCCCTCTGGAAGTAAGAAGCGACCCTTTTCTTGAGGCGCCTCGCCTTACCCACGTATATGATGCGTCCTTTCGAATCAAGGAACTTGTACACCCCGGGCAAATCGGGAAGCTTTTTTATCTGTTCTCTGAGCCTGCTGACGCTGTTCATAGTCCCTTAATCTTTTCCGTAACTAACACTTTTAATCTTCTTACGCTCTCAACCCTGAATATATAGGCAGCCGCTAAATAAACCATACCGCTTACAATGATAACGATTACGAGTCTTGAGAACACCAGAAAGCTTGAACGGCCCTCTCCCGCCAAGAGCATGCGCCCGGAGAAGAAAGTAAAGATCCCCATCACACAGGATGCTGTCAGGATGCGTCCGAAAGAGGAAAATATCCTTCCCGTACCGATATCGCCTATGCGTTTTTTTAGTATCACGTAAAGCATCACAAAATTGGTCATAGCGGCTATTGAAGTGGCCAGAGCCAATCCGCCCACTTTAAGGGGGAACATGAGTATCAGGTTAAGCACAAGGTTTACTGCCAGCGAAATGGAAGCGGTCCGGACGGGCGTGCGCGTATCACCCATCGAATAATATGTGCTGACCAGTATCTTTATGCCGGCATACGCGAAAAGCCCGAACGAATAGAAAAACAGAGCACTGACCGTTATCGAGGTGGAATACGCGGTGAATTCGCCCCTCTGGAAAAGTGTCCTTACAATAGGCTGCGCCAGGATCATAAGACCCACCGCGGCTGGTATCATGACCGCAAAGATCGTCCTGAGCGAAAAAGCGACGGTGTTTTTCAGCGCCTTCATATCCTTTGAAGCGACTTCCTTGCTCATCTTAGGAAGCGCCGCAGTAGCAAGCGAGATACCAAAGATCGCCAGAGGCAGCTGAACCAGCCTGTTGGAATAGTAAAGCGCCGCGACACCACCCGAGCCGACTATCCAGGCCAGCGACGCCAGTACCGTATCAATAAGGACACTTAGCTGATAAACCGCGGTACCCAGTGCCCTGGGGAAAAGAAGCTGACCTATTCTCCTGGCTATGGGATGCACCAGACGAAAGTCTTTTTTAAACCTGAACCCTCTTGAGCGAAGCGGCGGGATCTGCAGAAGCACCTCAAATACCCCGCCCAGTATAACCCCGATCACCAGACCCTGTATGCCTATAACGGGACAGAGAACTAATAGCGCCAGTATCATCGTCGTGTTAAGAACCACCGGCGCAAGCGCGGGAGTGGTAAAATAATGCAACGAGTTAAGAACCCCTTTACTGTATGCCACCATACCCAAAAGAAGAATATAGGGAAATACTATACGGGTGAGAAGCACTGTCGTCGCGAACTTCTCAGGGGACCGTAAAAACCCCGGCGCTATTACCCTGACCAGTAGCGGCGCAAAAACGACACCCGCTACCGACAATACCACCAGTACAGTCAGCATCAAGTTCAGTATTATCCGGGCTGCCTCCCAGTACTCTTCTTCCGTACGCGTATGCCTGTATTCGGTAAGTATCGGCACGATAGCCGCGTTAGTAGCCCCCTCGCCGACCATGTCCCTCAGCATGTTCGGAAGACGGAACGCCACAACAAAGGCCTGGGCGAATATACCGGTACCGAACCTGCTGGCGATAAGAATATCCCTCAAAAAACCCAGAAGACGGCTTGCGGTGGTCGCCGATCCTATTATTCCCGTTGATTTTATAAGTTTACGATTAGTCATAGTCAATGGTCTTTCTCATAATAACTGTGATTATCATAATAACACAAGTTCCCTTATATGTCATTTATGTTAAACTCAAGATGCCCAGATCAGCCGGAAGTACGCATAAAAAGCCGTTGACAAAAGAGGGGTGCTATGCTAAATTAAACATCCAAATCTATTGGCTAGACTACTTAAGGCAGTCTTGTGTATTTAAAAATAGTGGAGATATGAAATGGCGAATAAAAAAGCAGCGATTAAAAGCCTGAGAAAAGACAAGAAAAAACATGCTCATAATAAGGCGGTTTTATCCGAAGTCCGTACTCTTGCAAGAAGAGCACGTACCCTGATAGAGGCGAAGAACCGTGAAGAAGCGGATTCCGCACTTAAAGCCCTGGAATCTAAACTGGATAAAGCCTCTAAAAGTAACGTGATAAAAAAGAACAACGCTTCAAGGCGTATCTCTAGACTGCGCCGGGAATGGGCAGCTATCGGCAGCAAGGCGTAGATCTTACAATAAACTGAAAATTAAAAAAGCGCAAGGCAAAAAGGCCCTGCGTTTTTTTATGATATTATGCCGCCTGCAGGAACGCCTGCAGCTCTCTGTGGTATTCGAGAAGGTTCTGAACCGGCATGCGTGTTATGGGCGGCAGAGCAAGTGTGATAGCCAGGTTCATCCTTACCGCGGAATCCGGGTGGATCATGTTATCAAGAGTCTCTTCCGTTAATATTATGCTGTCTGCGAAGAACACCCCGTAAAGCTGCTGGAGCTTGGTGATTATGTTTTTCCTTACCCTTGGAAGTTCCGCCTCTTCCATCCTTTCGGTGTCCCTGGCCTGTGCCATAACCATTGAAACCTGCGCCAGTGCTATGGCCAAAGCCGCTTCAAAATTCCTGAACGCAACCCCTTTATCCTCAATGGAACTCATCTCTTCCAAAGCAACCGGGTACTGATTGGGCTGTAAAGTTATCTCTTTCTCCCGCGCCCACTCAAGCGACTCTTTTAACATAATGGGCACTTCGATCTGGTTCGCTTTTTTCTCGGCGTTTATCCGTTCTTTAAACAGCTGGTCGACATCATCGGCATTTATGTTTTTGAGGTATGCTTTCTCTTTTAGCTTTTCTTTTAAAATAGCCAGAGCTTCCGTTTCACCCGCGGCATTTTCGATCTGACTTTTCAATTCACTGGGCACCTCATCCTTACCCTTTAAAAATGCCGGCGCCTCAAACCTGAAACTCACGTTTTGAAGCTCCCGGCATGACAGGATCAAAAATGCCCATGTTTCCATGTTAGCTTCGAGATCCTCTTTAGGTATCAGTGAAAGGTCCACCGTTATCTCCACGGGAAGTATTCTTTCATGCGCCTTTGCCTCTTCCATTAGTTTCATTATGACACTAGTCACTCTGGCCAGGACCTGCTGGCTTAAACTGTGACTTCTCTTTATTATCTTTTCCGGCACTTCCCGAGAGGCATCACTTGTCTCGGGCAATAACCCTTCAAGCAAAAGATCTTCATCTTCGGCCCCGGCTGAGTCCTCAAGTTCTTCCCTTTCCGCCGGGATCCGGTATACCGTAAAGAACCGTCTTACCCCCTCGGTACAATCTTCATGATCAAAAACACAACTCACACTGCTAATCGAAATCTCGGACCCCGGATTCATCGTTTTTATTCTCTCCGCTTGAGCTAAGACTTTCTTTGCCTCTTCCCCGAACTTTCCGGGATCGGTATAATATTCGTCATCAACGGTCTTTTCATACAATATCTCCGCTATACCCGGCAAAACGACTTTGATCCTGAATCTTTTAAATCTATTGCCTCTTTGCTCCAGATCATACGTCTCAATAACGACTTCTGCCTCGGGATGTTCCTTGAGGGCTTCCCTGATTTCCGGCATGTGCTCCTTTGCCCTCTCAATAATATCCGTGCGGATCTTTTCATCGGAAAGATCGGCGCCAGCCGGCGGCCTCTTGCTGTAATCTGTGGGATACAAATCTCCGCCGTAAGTTTCAAAAACATCGGCTGCAACCAAAGCTCCGATACCGGCGTTTATCAGACGGCGTACGGCTTTCTGTATTTGACTGTTAACAAGCACCGCCGCTCTTTCTCTTCCAAGCTCTCTCCATATATCCGTTTTCTTTATGCATTCATGGACTATGTGCTTTTTATAATTTGCACGTCTCACGCTCTGAGTCTCTTCTTCTTTATACCCCGCCTCATCGGCTTGTTTCCGCGCTTCATACTCTTCAACAGCAGCTTCGATATTTAATCTGAGAAGTATCCTGAACTCTTCCTTTTTGTCTTTAGAGGAATTTTCTCTCCGGAGCATTTCTTCGACCTCTCTTTTGACTTCCTGATAGAAAACGGCGGGGTCTGTTCCCAAAGAGTTAAAGGCAGTTTCGGGCTTCCACTCTTCAAATATATCGATTTCATCGGTCTTGAATAAAACTCCCGTATGACCGTCCAGGACAACGGTCGAGCCTTCCTCAAGAGTGCTCTCCTTTATACCTGAAAACGTCTCATAAATGATTTTAAGACCATCCTCTGTAACTCTGGCATCTACTCCTATTAAAGCCGGAATGCCCGCTCCCCTCGCCTGGACGACTTCGTGGGTGGTTTCATTGCCGTAATTCGTCACAATACCGACCCTCTCTTTATTCTCCAGCATAAAAGTCGTTATGTCTCCCCTCGCCTCCTCTTCCGCCAGGAGTATCACATTGTCACCCTCATCGATAAACTTCCTGGCAGCTTCAAGACTTAAAGCAACTTTACCTTTAATAGCCCCGGCTAAATGCTCCGTCGCCTTCGTCAGTGGTTCTGCCTTTACATTGTCTTTTACTTTTAAAAACTTCCGGTTTTTCTCCGCTAAAGCGTATAATCTTGAAATATATTCGGCATGGTTTATGATCTTTTCTTTACGGTAATACTCGAGCACTTTATATTCCGCTTCCGGAGAAAGTCTGGCCGGACGCATCTGGACCAGGTAAAGTTTTCCGTCCTCTACCGAAAGTTCAAGTTCAAAAGCGATCTTGTACAACTTGTCCAGTATCCGCACTGCCCTGTAAAGTTCGTCACTTACGGTTTGAAACTGGCTTTGTATTTTATATTTGTCTTCACCCTTTGATATGCCCCACACCAGATCAGAGATAAGTCCTCTTCTTATCCATTTCCCGCTCAATCCTTCATACCCCGAGTCGGGATTTTTTGTGAAAAAAACAGCGCTGAAAGAGTTGTCGTTCGCGTTACCGAAAACCATATCCTGCAAAAGAATCGACATGCCCGCGTCCTCGGGCACGTTATTCGCTTTACGCGCCTCTTTTACCTTGTCACTTTTCCACAAAACGCCGAGATGCTTTAAAGCGGCAAAGAGCTGCTCGTTCGGATCTGGCGGGATCGCTAAACCTTTTCTCTCAAGATTCTCTTTATAAGCGGCGGAAATAGCATTCAGCTCTTCGACAGCCGCTTCCCTCAGGTGTTTCTCTCCCAGGATTCTTTTGCGGATATCTAATATTTCTCTTTCGTCGATATTAAATACAGTCTGAGCATAAGTGCGCAGAAAAAGCTCCTCTATCTCCGAGGCAAATTCTTCACCATACGCATTTTTGTACCAGTCTAATACTTCGTCCGTCAGACCGACATAAACCGTATCGAGCTCCCCCGGCATGGAGAACTCGGGGCTGCTTCTAACCGCTAACAAGAGAGGCTTGTCAGCTTTTCCGAAACTCTTGCCCGTAGCCTGCTCAAGACGAGGAATGGCCTCTTCCAGAAGTTTCGCTTTCATGCCGCTGGATACCCCCTCATCCGATATCTCGTTTTGAACATGAGCGGAAGATATAACAGCAAGCGACGGAAACGGAAGACCCGCTCTTACCATGTCGATAAACCCTTTACCCTTCCGGCCAAGCTGGCGCGGGAGAACCCCCTCTTCTGACCAATCTGCTTCCGCATCCAAAAAAGTATCTATTATCTGGCCGGATACATTTGTTGTTTTATACCGGAGCGGACCTGTGCCTGTGTGGATAGTTGCATATTCTTCCGCGCGCGGATCGACTGTTAAAAGATCCCGCAGGCTCAACTTCCCGGACCTAGCGGCAGTTCCTTCCGCCGGAAAGACTTCTTCGACAAAGCCTGATACCTCTTCAATAGCCACGCGCGAGCCATCTTCCTGGATACGGGAAATATTATTTGAAAGATCTGAAATATCCTCGGGCGTAAAAGTGATCCTGAATCTTTTTCCCTTATCCTCCCCGTGAAAGAGCTCCACCTCTATTATCAAAGAGTCTGCTAGATGCACCGGGTTCGAGACGACATTTAAGATGCGCATATTTCCCTTAAACGGATTATAATTGGCGGCGAGATTGCTATACCATTTGTCGAGTTCGCTGTTTATATCCTGAAACGGCCGGGTAATATCCTTCAAAGTGATCGCAAGAACCGCGGCAGTCTCGACTCTTAGTTGAGTTTCATACTCAAGCCCGATTATATTTAAAACAGGTTTAAAAATGGACTGGACCTGTAGGGTATCTTTTATCCCATAAGGAAGCGCCAATGCGACATTATTTATGAAAAAGAGACACACTATCCCGACTATAAGAATATTAAATCCTGTCTTTTTTCGAAAATTGATGATTTTCATATTAATACACTTCCCTAGCCGTGATTTTTCTGGCTTCTGCGCATAATTTGTATAAACAGTATAACAGAAAAATATTGTTAGTTCAATATAAAGTTAGATAAGTTTTGTATTCTTAACTTAGTATAAGTGTATTTAAAATAAAGACTTACAAATGAAAAACTGGATTTGGTTATTAAATTGCTTTTTTACAGTTTTCTCCGCACACATAAAGACTTCCATACTGTCGCCTCTTGCGATTAAATCGATGTTAACTGTCTTTTCTTTTTGGACAAATTATAATTTTTATTGACAAATTGTCCAGTATAGTGCGAGCTTGCCTTTGTGACAAATTGCCAAATTTGTTGCAAAGACATGCCTTCTTAATGTTTGACCTTTAGGATTCGTTACCCATTGTTGGAACAAAACACTAAACCTCAAATGTTGATTTCCATGCATATTTTGTTCAAAAAAGCTACCTGATATAGTATACTTGTGAAAGTATGGACACTA